>Ga0156294_1047_pt1 | contig 39024 bp, 38 predicted proteins | sample RifCSPlowO2_12_FD_107942 | JGI IMG/M metagenome (GOLD analysis project Ga0156294, IMG submission 107942) | Deltaproteobacteria bacterium RIFCSPLOWO2_12_FULL_38_8
AAAGCTCCTTAAATGTTTTTTGGCCACAAATAATTTTATAGGTTAAAATATATAAAAGCACACTTACCCAACCCAAGAGCGGTAAAAACATTTCCCTATAAGGCAATTCCACATAGAACATGGAATTAAAATGCGAAGGTATAAAAGCCAAAAAAAGCACCCCATACCATAATCCATAGTAAAAAATTCTATACAAGATGCTTGAATTCATACCTAATTTTATTGTTGTCATCACTAGTGTCCGGTTAAAAAATTCAATATCTTTATAACCTGCTGAAATAATTTATCAATATTAATTTTTAAAATTTTTCGATTTGTTGAACTCAAAAAGAGTTTTTCTGCCTAATATAATCAGTTGACTGTAAAACCAAATCATCTTTTAATGCCTTTTGTGAACATATCTTCTCGACAGTACTTATTCCGTAATATTAATTGTAACATTTGTAATATAGATAAAACTGTCTTCTTGGGGGAACGTAATCCTTTAGCTTTTAATTTATCAAAAAAACTTATATCAAAAATTGTAAAATGTAAAAATTGCGATTTAATTTATGCAAATCCAATGCCTTTCCCGACAAAAGAACAATTTAATCATAACTATGGTAATGCGGATGAGTATTTTCCAAATGCTATATCGCATGCTAGGCTGATTGGTTATAATCATCTTTTAAAGAATATAAGCACCTATGTACCTTCTGGAAAACTACTCGATGTGGGCTGTGGAAGAGGCGAACTCCTTTATGTAGCGCAAAAACAAGGTTGGCAAGTTAAGGGAGTAGAATTATCCGAAAATTTTGCCCATTTTGCAAAACAACGCTTTGGACTTAATATAGAAGTTGGAAATATAAAAAATCTTAATTTTAAAGATGAAGAATTTGATGTCATTTGTCTTATTTCGGTTTTACAACATACATATGACCCACAAGAAATATTGCATGAACTTCATAGAATTCTTAAAAAGAAAGGTCTTTTATTTATCGAAACAATGAATCAAGATAGTTGGGTATATAAATTTTCTGACCTATATCTAAATTTTGGAAGTCAAAAAAGAACAAGCCATCTTTCTCCCACATTTCCATCTTATCAAGTCTATGGTTTTTCACCTAAATCCATTTCCAAGATACTAAAACTCACAGGTTTTAAGATAATAAAGCAACACATTACAGGGGGAGTAAATTCTCCAGAAAAAAAGAGTCAAACTCAGATTCTCATTAAATTTTTAAAATTAATCAGAAAAATAATAATTCGGTTATCTATTATGATAAATAAAGGTCAAGTTCTAATGGTTTATGCACAAAAGGAATACCATTGATGATCCCAATTTCTAAACCCAATATAGGAGAAGAAGAACTCCATCAGGTAAGCTTGGTCTTTAAATCCGGATGGTTAGGCATGGGATCTGTTGTATTTGAATTTGAAAAAGCTCTTAAATCTTATCTCAATGCCAAACATGTTATTGCAGTAAACACAGGAACCTCTGCACTCCATATTGCTTTAAGTGCCCTGGATATTAAACAAGGAGATGAAGTTATTGTACCCTCTCTAACCTATATTGCAACAGTTCAGGCTATCCTTGCTTGCGGTGCTATTCCAAAATTTTGTGATATTGAAGAAAATACACTCAATATTGATCTTCAAGATGTAAAAAAACAAATGAATAGCCAAGTACGCGCTATCATTCCTGTTCATTATGGTGGTTTACCCTGTAATATGGATGCCCTATTAAAATATGCCCATGAAAATGGTATCTTTGTTATTGAAGATGCTGCGCATGCTTTTGGATCAACCTATAATAATAAAAAAATTGGAAGTTTTGGAGATATAACCTGTTTTAGTTTTGACCCAATAAAAAACATCACCTGTGGTGAAGGGGGGTGTGTTGCACTTTCAAATGATGAATTGGCGCAGAAAATAATAACTCAGCGCATATTAGGTATAGATAAAGATACCTGGCAAAGATATAAGCATCAACGAAGTTGGTTCTATAATGTTGTAATGCCTGGTTTTCGATATCATATGAGCAACATTAATGCAGCTATCGGTTTAGTTCAGCTACAAAAAGTGGATCAATTTATAAAAAAGAGGAAAGAAATAATACAAAAATATGATCAAGCGCTATCCGATGTTGAAGGAATAGAGTTATTATATAGAGACTATGAACAAACGGCTCCTTTTAATTATATCATCAAAATAAAGCATTGCCTCCGCGATAAACTTCTTAATTTTTTAAATAACAATGCTATCGGCGCTGGCGTACACTACATTCCGAACCATTTTCATCCCTTATTTAAAAAATATAAAACACATCTTCCCATTACAGAAAAAGTTTTTGAGCAAATCTTGTCGCTCCCTCTCTATACAGATTTAACAGGAGCTGAGATTGCATATGTGATTACAAAAATACAAGAATTCTATCTTAAAAAAGATGCCCAGTAATAATCACACTTTAAGCATATTATTTGTGCCTGCATGTACACGTTTAGCACCTTCTACACGATATCGTGTTTATCAATATCTACCTTATTTAAAAAAACTAAACATTGCTTATAAAATTTATCCCATTAATGGCGAATGGATCACCCAAAACATGATAAAATCAACACACTTTGGTATCCTTAGAAAATTAATTTACTATACTCATTTAACGCTTGAAAAAATAGTTAGATTTTTTGGCGTATTATATTTTGCATCTCAATATAAAGTCATTTTTTTCCAAAGAACAACTTTCCCATTTTTTTTAGAAAAACTTATTTGGCTAGTAAATAAAAATATTATTTTTGATATTGATGATGCCATATTTTTACCAGACAACAAAAATGAAAAGCTATTTTATCGTTTGAAAAAATTAGTAAAAGCAAGCGAAACGCCAGCCATTCTGAAAATTTCTAAATGGTCAATTGTTGAAAATAAATACATTGAGTCTTATGTAAAAAAATATTGCAAAAATGTCATTCAGATTATCGGACCTATCGACACTCATAAAATCCCTATCAACACTAAAGAAAGCAGTACCCAAAACCTTCCTGTAACCATTGGTTGGATAGGATCTCCATCGACCGCAGCATACTTAAAAGTATTATCCCCCGTCTTCAAATTATTACACCAAAAATATGAAATAAGATTAAAATTAATCGGTGCAGGAGATGATCGCCATCCGTTATCAGATATTGAAGTTATTAGCGAACCCTGGAAAGAAGAAACAGAGCTATTTCATCTTCAATCATTTGATATAGGTGTTATGCCTATGTCTGATGATGAGTGGTCCAGAGGGAAACTGGGAATAAAAATGCTCCAATATATGGCTTCTGGAATTGTGCCCGTTGTTTCTCATACTCCAACCAATGAGGAAGTAATTCAAAATGGCACAAACGGTTTTCTTGTTAAAACCCAACAAGAGTGGGTAGACACATTGTCTCTTTTAATTGAAAATCCAAAACTAAGAATAGAACTCGGTTTAAATGGAAGACGGAGCGTTGAAAAATTGTATTCTCTAGACAAAGCTACTGGTCAATTATTTCAAATTATCAATCAGCTTTAAAGCTTTAATGAAAAAAGTATTATATATCACTTACGATGGTTTAGCCGACCCATTAGGGCAATCCCAAATTCTGCCTTATATCAAAGGCCTTTCTTCAAAAGAGCTTCAATTTACAATCTTAAGTTTCGAGAAAGAAAAGTCCCTGAAATTATATGTACAAGAAATAGATAAATCTTTATTTAAGAAGAACATAAGTTGGATTAAAGTTAAATATCACAAAGGTTCAGTTTTTTTAAACCTATATGATTTAATTTTAGCTCTTTTTCTAGTTTTAATTCAAAGTAAAAAATATGACATCATCTTGGCTAGAAGCTATGTTGCAGGAACTTTAGGCGTCATCTTAAAAAAAATTATGCGTTCAAAATTTGTTTTTGATATGCGCGGTTTTTGGCCAGAAGAGCGTATCGAAGGAGGACTTTGGACAAGAAATAATCTTAAATATAATATAATGAAATATATAGAAACAATATTACTAAAAAAAGCTGACCATATCATCACCTTAACTCAAAAATCTAAAATTATTTTATTACAAGATCCATATAATCAACCAGACAAACACATAACCGTTATTCCCACCTGTGTTGATCAAGATAAATTTTACTATGCACACAAAAATAATCATAGGGATTCAGCTCTAACGCTTTGCTATTCAGGATCACTGGGCACCTGGTATTGCTTAGATGAAATGATCGAGTTTTTTACAACCTTAAAGAAGTATTATCCAGCAGCTTCTTTGCAGCTACTCATTAATTGGACGTCTTGGGATTCAAATCAGGAAGAAATAAATCAAAAACTAAGTCGTCATCGTGATATTAAAGTCAAATCCTGCTCTTATGATGAATTACCTAAATTGATGAGTAATGTTCATATTGGTTTTTATTTTATTAAACCTACCTTTTCTAAACAGGCATCCTGTCCCACAAAACTGGGAGAATTTCTCGCCATGGGGCTTCCGGTAATTACAAATCGGGGCATCGGTGATTGTGATGAATGGATAGAGAATGAACGCCTAGGCATTTTGGTCAATGATTTTTCACAAAATGCCTATAAAAATGCCATTATACAATTAAAACCATTTCTCGAAGATAAAGAAATTATAAATCGCTGTATCCAATTTTCCAATAAACATCTCTCCTTGAAAAAAGGAATTCAACAGTATAAAAATATTTTACTGGCCTATGGAAATTAATTTAAATAATACATTCGACTTTAAAAAAATAACGTATCAGGTTCAAGGATGGCTGACAGAAAATGAAGGTCATTACCTTTATAAAAAAGCAAAGAATGTCCAAAAAAATAACGCTATTGTTGAAATTGGAAGCTGGAAAGGCAGATCAACGGTTTGCCTAGCAAGCGGAGCTAAAGAAGGACAAGGAGCCATAATTTATGCCGTAGATCCTCATCAAGGCTCAGATGAGCAACAACAAAAAGGATATAATGAAAAAGATACCTTTAAAGAATTTAAATTTAATATTCAAACTAAAAAAGTAGATGGTTTTATACATGCAATAAGAGAAACCTCAAAAGAAGCTTCTTTAAAAATAAATTATCCAGTTGAATTCATTTTTATTGACGGTTTACACAAATATAAAAATGTTTATGAAGATTATAAGTTATGGTTTCCAAAAGTAATTGATGGAGGCATAATGGCATTTCATGACTCATTATATTTTCTTGGACCAATGCTTACGACAGCTATTGCTTTATGTTTTTCTGGCAAGGTAAAAAATCCTAAAATCATTGACAATATTACTTGCTTTCAAAAAACAAACAAGATTTCCACTTTCGAACGCCTAAATAATATTTTTTTCTGCATTTATCGTTTGTTTTATTCACTTATATCCTTTAAGAGATTGTGTAGTTCTGAAGAAATGTAAATCAAAAACTTTTTTGACTAACTATATATATGTGACGAGTAAATAATCTATTGCCTATAACTTTCCTCGCAAGCGATCTTAAAAATTTATTCGTAATACTATAAACAGGCACAGTGATATTAAATTTTCCAGCTTGATTATGTAAAAAACCGTGTTTCTTAAACATTTGTAATAGATGTGATTCCAAATAACTAAATTCATACCCATACTTACAATGAACACCTTTTAACAGCACATGATGAATCCAAAAAAAGATCTCTTTAATTCCTTTTATATAAGGAATGTTTCCCCAAAGTTGTGCATAAGTTAGAGATGGAACAGAAATGGCTGGAACAGTATGAAACGTAATACCTTGTCTTTTTAGCACGCGTTTAATTTCATTGACGGGTTGATTCATGTCCAAATGATGTTCCAATACTCCAAGGCTATAAATAAAAGAAAAAACTCCTTCTTTAAACGGTAAATTAAACATATCGCATCTTAAAAAGATGCCCTTTAAATTATCTTCTTCGAATTTTCTTTTTGCAAATAAAAGAGGGCCAAACACAAAATCTATGCCTATAACCATTTTACCCAATTTAGCCAAACCATGTGCAACATAGGCTTTTCCACATCCAATTTCTAAAACAAAATCCTTTTCTCCACTTACTTTATCTAAGATATTTAATGTATTAAAATTTTCTATATGTTCCTGTGCTAAAATACCAAAACCAATTTTATCATTTACACCATAGGCATGAGCAGCATAAACTTCTTCCCATTTAGATAAAGGTAAATTTTTGTTAGATAGTTCCATATCTTAAAAGAAAGCTAAAAAAAATTTTTAAAAGAAGACCGCATAATGATAGTAAAGTCAAATAAATTGTTTGCAAAATTTTACCTTGAAATCTACCATAGATAACATTTATGAGTAAGTTTGAACTTATTACGGTTGTTGTCCCTGTTTATAATGAAGAAACTGGATTAAATGAATTTTATAAACGTTTAAGCACGGTATTAAAAACCCTAGATCTAGATTATGAAATAATTTTTGTTAATGATGGATCTACAGATCATTCAATTGATATTTTACATAAACTTAAACTCATTGATACCCACATTAAGATCATCTCTTTCTCAAGAAATTTTGGCCATCAAATTGCTATTAAGGCTGGAATAGATTTTGCAACAGGAGATGCTTTAATTATTATGGATGCAGATTTACAGGATCCACCTGAAAGCATTCCCGCATTTATTGAAAAATGGAAAGAAGGTTTTGAAGTTGTACATGGACACAGAGTTCAAAGAAAAAAAGAATTACTATTAAAAAAAATTACCGCTTATATTTATTATAGATTGGTTGCCAGAACATCTCAAATTCAACTGCCATTAGATGTAGGTGATTTTAAACTTATCAGTCGAAATGTGTATCAACAATTAAAGAACATCAATGAACGAGGGCCTTACATCCGTGGGCTCATCATCTGGATAGGCTTCAAACAGACTTTAATTCCGATTTATCGGGAACCACGTTTTTCAGGGGATAGGAAATACTCTTGGTTTAAACTCTGTAAGTTAGCGTGGAGCGGTATAGTGCATTTTTCCTTTCTCCCCCTTCAAATTTGTACAGTAATAGGGATATTAACAGTTATTTTTTGTTTTATATGTGCAACTAGGGTACTCTATTTAAAACTTTTTGCTAATACGGATGTCCCTGGCTGGACTTCATTAATGATCACTGTTTTATTTTTAGGAAGCATTCAACTCTTAACGATGGGACTTCAAGGTGGGTATATCAGCAGAATATATGATGAAACAAAAAGACGCCCCCTTTATATTATTGAAAATAAAGAAGGCTTCTAATCATTATAAGAGAAAAACATGCTTAAATACTTTAAATCTAATGCTATTATAAGCGCTTCAACACTATCGTTACTCATTATATCTTTCTTAAAAGGGAAATTTAGCGCAGTATATCTGGGAGCTGAGGGCATTGGCATATTTTCAAATATAGCACAGTTTCAAATGACTTTATTTTCATTAGTTAGCATGGGGCTCAATTATGCAGTATTAAAATATGCTCAAAAAGAAACAAAAGAAAATTTAGAAATTTCAGATCTATTAACCCATTGTTTTTTAATTGAGTTATTTTTTTTCTTAATTATTATAATATTCGGACTGCCATTTATTTCTTTTTTCTCAAATGCTCTATTTACAGATACACGATGGTCGCTGATTTTAGTTTTTGTTGTTATTTCAATTCCATTTCTTTCATTCTCACATTTATTAAATATTACATTTATTAGCCGCCAACTATATCCCACGTACTCAAGAGTAATGATTGTCTCAAATATTTCTTTCCTAATAATCTTTGCTTCTCTGGTCCTAATTTTTGAACTTAAAGGTGCTTTACTTTCTTGTGCAATCACCCCCATTGCTTCTTTTATTCTATCAACTTTTTTTCTAAAGCGGTCACTAAAAGATATTAAAATATTACCTATTTTAAAAAATACATTCACTTTCACCATTTCACCTCTTATTCTCAAAAAACTGCTCAGCTACAGCTGGACTTTTGGACTTTCAAACGGATTTGTTTTCATAAGCTCATCTGTTATAAGATATTTAATTATTCATAAACTAGGAGCAGCCCAAAACGGATACTTTCATGGCCTAACGGTCATTTCCACTTTATTGACGACATTTATATCCAACAGTCTCTGGTCTCAATTTTATGTTGATATAGGCAATACTAAAAATTCAGGAGAGAGAAAATTAGAAATACTCAATGCCTTAAAATATTGTATATGGCTCTTTATGCCTTGTTTTTTTGTTCTCTCTCTCTTTAGCCACACTCTTGTTATGTTATTATTTACAAAAGATTTTTTAACAATCTCTTCTTTACTCCCTATTCAATTTGTCATTGATTTTATATTTATTTGCACAAATGTATTTGGATTTTCACTGGTGGCACAAGGACACCTAAAAATGATGCTCCTCATGACTTTTGTTAAAGAAACAGGAATTATAATTGGTTCTTTTTTAATTGTACCAACACATGGACTTCCTGGCATTTTAAGTGTTCTGCTTTTCGGGCAAAGCTTTTTTTTCATAAGCTGTTTGGCTTGGTATATGTCCTATAATCGATTTTGGTTCTCAAGAGAAGTTATCTTTTTCCTAGCCTATTCTTTATCTCTCATTTCTATTTTTATTTTTATTCCAAATAATACCTTTTATTATATAGTAGGCATTATAATTTGGTTATTGATGTGCCCTAAAAAAGATTTATTTTTATTTTTTACTAAATTTTTAGATATATTTCGTCGTATTTCAATACTAAGAAATGAACGGATAACATAGTCATGGCCATTCGCTTATTGGACAATATCATTTTTTTCACCTTATCTCTCATAGGAGTTCTTTTTTGCATTATCCTAAAAATGGTAAATTTAATTTCGCGCAAAAAATTTAATCCAAAGTATTCAGAAAAAAAACTACTCCAATTTATACATTCATTTATGGAAGCAATTATAGACTATGGTCTTTCTATAGATAGTGATCTTAATAATTATTTTACTAAAGTTTATACAATATTTATCCCAAACACTGTTTATGAAAACAAAAAATTAAACTTTAATTCTACTCACACTATTGCCCAATATTGCCAACATCCGAATACCTATTTAAAAAAAATTGGGCTTAATAAATGCAACTTTTTAATAAATCAATGTCTCATGTTAAAATATTCATACCATATTATTATCAATGAAAATATTACGCTTATTCGTGCACAGGATCCTCATTTCTCAGGTGTATTTGCATATCTTCTATCTTGGCTTACACAAAGGCCTTACATAATTCATCTTTTGCAAAATTACGATTTGGCTTATACTCTTATTAATGGGCTTAGCTTCCCACCATTTAAATTTCGAATTATTGAAAAAACCATTGAGTCATTTATTCTTAAAAGAGCAGCTTATGTCTCCTCATCTTGTGAAAATCATAAAAACTACGCCATCTCCCGGGGAGTATCTCCAACAAAGGTTTTTGTTATTAGAACAAATATAGCTCCTATACACTTTTTACCTCCCCATGAAAGAAAAAATATTAAAACTCAACTTAATTTAGATAATAAACAAATAATCCTATATGTTGGTCGACTACATGCCATAAAATATCCCTATGACATTTTAAAAGCTTTCTCTCTGGTTACCCAAAAGCATCCGCTTGCTCATCTTGTCATCATAGGCAGTGGCCCCTTGGCAGAAGATCTGAAAAACCTTTCTAAGCAATTAGAGATTAATAATAGATTTTTTTTTCTTGGAAATAAATCTCAAGATGAACTCATTCATTTTTATTCTAGTGCAGATATTATTATTTTTGGACATGCGGGAGGCGTCTCTCTTGTAGAAGCTTCTCTTTCTGAAACACCTATTATTGCTTATAGCCATGACTTAGCACCAGAAATAATTGGGCACAATGATCGTGGTTTACTCGCTGATTTTCGTGATATTGAGCATCTCGCTTCTCATATAGATTTTTTATTAACAAACATGGATATCGGAAAAGAAATAGGTAAAAAAGCACGCAATTATATACTTGCCCATTACGATAAAAAAACAATCATTGAATTAGAATTAAGAATGCATCAAAAATTTATTACCCAATGATAAATCAAAACTTCTTCCAATCCATCACTGAAAACGCAATAAAATATTGCCCTGAACTACAGTCTTGGCCTGACCAATATTTATTGAGAGCCCAGGAATTAAAACTTCTTTTAAAAGATTTTCATTTAACTACTAAAGTACCAACCTTACTAGAAATTGGGTGTGGGACAGGATTTATATCGGCCTTACTTTCTCGTATATCAGAAATCTGTATCGCCACAGACATACCGGACAAAAACATTTATTCTCATACGCCTGGGCTTAATACAGCAGCACTTTTGCTGAAAAAACTAAATATTAAAAATGTTCATTTAATCGGCCTTAAAAATGAAAATCTACCTTTTCCAAATAATACGTTCGACATTATTTATTCTGCATATACTTTAGAACATGTGGATTCTAGGATTAGCTCAGTCTCTGAAATTTATCGTGTCTTAAAACCAGATGGCCTCTTTATCTGTGCCGTCCCCTCATTGATGGAAAGATTCTTGTACCCAACCGTTTATTATCCTCAAATCCTCATTACTGCTTTTCAATACTTTCTTATTTATTTTAAGAAAATGATTCGATTACAAAGCAAATTAAAAAAACCAGTGCCACCAACAACAAATCCCGCTGTCCCTCAAAAGAAAAAATTATCTTGGAAAAATCTTAAAAAAAGCCATCCTCATTTTCCTTTTCCATATCCCCATGGATCATTTCCCACCTATTTTCATGAAGTTTTTTATTACTCACCCTTCTACTGGAAAAAATTGCTCCAAAAAGGAGGGTTTATAATTTTTAAAACAAAATCCACCATGTGTTGTTTAAGACATCCTTTATCTTATATTTATTGCCCCTTAAAATTTTACTTAAAGTTTGAAAAATTTGAAACACTCATAGGCAAAAATCGTCTTTTTAAATATTTCGGGCAAAATTTTTGCATGTTCGCAAAGAAAACATGATTTCATTTTTGTTTTTTTATATATCCATCATTATTCTTACATATTATGCTTTTATAAAATTTCAAAAAAATCATTCTTTTTTATTATTTATATTCATCTTTCCATTAGCATTAAGAATATTTTTGAGTTTTATCCTAAGTTTTATAAATATAAAAAGAGGGTTTTTACCTTTTTTTGGGGGGGATATCACTCTTTACATTACACGAAGTATGGAGCTTAACTCATTTAATACACTTTTTCCATCCTCATTAAACTATCACTGCGATGTCTTAACAACATTTTATGGCGTAAATTTAGTTACTTACATATCATACATTTTAATTTATTTTTTTGGGAATAGTTTTCTATACATCCGTCTATTCACATTCTTAATAGCAAGTTTTTCAAATTTAATTTTATTCCATTCACTTTTAAAATTATTTAATAGTAATGTTGCTAAATATGGCGTTCTCATTTTTGCATTTTGGCCTTCTTATTTTTATCACACCTTAGATTCGTTTAAAGAACCCTATATTATACTCGCCATACTCATGCTTTTCTATTTTTCAGCTACCTACAAACAAACCAATATACGATATATTGTCTTAATTGCATTCCCTTTATGCTTATTGTTTTTTTTAGTCGACAAAATGATCTTCAATATATTTCTGGGCTATTGGACTTTATCACTATTTTTAAAATTTATTCCATATGGAAAAAAAATTATTATTCTTTTTGTTTTATCCTCATTTATATTTTCTCCTTTTATCATTAAACGACATCATATACACCCTTTATTAAATCACCACCTTGTAAATGCACTCGAAGATGAGAACCAAAACCAAAGTTCATTTCACATTCTTCCTTTCAAATCTCCAAATGATCTTGACACAAAATCCGAAGGAAAATTGTTCAATGGAAATAAAATTATTTTGTCATCTTTTTTATATATTTATGTATATGGCCTCCTACATGTTTTCTTTGGCCCTTTTTTATGGAAGTTAAATAACAGCCCTCATCACTTAATTATTATTCCACAGCTCCTATTTTCTATATTTGCTTTCCCTTTTTGCATTAAAGGCATGGTTCATGGCTTAATGAAAAATTTTAATTTGTATTTTCCACTTATCTTTCTTATAGTTGCACTTTGTAGTATCATGGCTTTATCTGAAGGAAATATGGGAGCACTTGTACGCCACAGAGATTGGCTTATGCCTTTTGCACTTTTTTTGTTTTACAATGGATGGCTAAATGCCCAACAAGCTTAATCTCATTGATTTTCTTATCCTCATCTGTATTATCGTTTTTTTATTTGTCGTCTATAGAGGCTATAGATTAGTTTCTCAACCCATTATCTATAAAAACATACAAAAGCACATTGATTCTGTACAACCAAAATTACTTTTCACAAAATGGTTATCCAGAGATATTATATTTGAAAACTTAGATATCGACGATGTAAACCAACTCGTCAACCATCTAGATTCTTTATTTTTAGAATCTTTCTATCAATCAACATATTTAAAAAATGAACAAGGAAAAATTTTAAAAATAATAAAAATTACGTCACACCAAAAAATAAGAACTCTAACCAATAACCATCAAATACATGAATTTCATACCATAGTTGTACGCGTTCTTCTGAATTGTTCTACGATTAAAGACAGTGGTGGCATCGTTACACAATTTTTTTTAAACTATCCTATCAATAGTCCATTTTCACTTTCTTTTTTTGTTGGTCAGGAAGCATCCAAAATAAAATCATTAAGAGGACTCGTCGTCCCTGTAAATTATTATTCCACTCCTGATTCTTTTATAAAAACAACATGGGGAAAAATTGAATTGGAATGTCCAGCTTTTGAAGAAACAAATCTCCAAGCACTTCTTCAAAATAAGACTTCAATTATTCCTTTTTATGCATCTTTGGATTTTAATGACCGCTTTTCTATTTTGGGTATTCAATCCGTAAAGTCTCATTTTTTAAAATTATCATATTTAATGAAACTTGATTTTTATAAAAAACTAGACACCGTTTTTTATAAAATTTATCAAGAGGATTTAATACTTAAACCCAACATTTCCCTTCCTGTCTTTTATAAAAACCAAAGAACTATATGCACAATCCTTAGTATAGAAGAAAAATAATGATTTCATATCGTTCCCAACACATAAAGGGCCTTATTGAAACCAGTTTTTTTATCAGATCATCAAACAATTTGCTTACAATTCTTTTTTTATTTATACAAAAAACAGTATTTCAATTTTCACATCATTCATTCATTATTTCTATTATTCAAGTCTATAAAAAAAGTTTATTTTATCATTTCATGAAAGAATCTAAAGACGATTAAAAGTTTTGACCACACCAAAAATTATGTTATGAAATAGATTCTCCGATCGAGTCGGGGGATGACATTATGAAAATATTAGTTACAGGTGGTGCGGGATTTATTGGATCACATTTATGTGAAGAACTCTTGTCTAAAGGGCATGAAGTCTCTATGCTAGATGATTTATCTACGGGGTCTATAGACAATATTAAACACCTTAAAGAATCTTCAAAATTTCATCCTTTTTATGAGTCCATTCTAAATGAGAACTTACTTTCAGAATTGATCAATCAAAGTGATCTTATTTTTCACTTGGCCGCTGTTGTTGGAGTAAAAAAAGTTATTAGCTCTCCCGTTGAAACTATAGAAAGAAATGTCAAAGGCACAGAACTTATATTAAAATTTTCTAATATCAAAAAGAAAAAAGTATTTATCACTTCTACCTCAGAAGTCTATGGTAAGGGAAACCTAGAAAGTTTTGCTGAAACAGATGATCTAACCATTGGCCCAACCTATATCGGACGTTGGAGTTATGCCTGTTCAAAAGCCATAGATGAATTTTTAGCCTTAGCCTATTGGAAAGAATATAAACTTCCTACTGTGGTTGTACGTCTTTTTAATGTAACAGGTCCCCGTCAAACGGGTCGTTATGGAATGGTCGTGCCGAGCTTAATTGATCAAGCCCTCAGTAATTCCCCTTTAACTATTTATGGAACAGGAGAACAAACTCGCTGTTTTCTCTATGTTAAAGATGCTGTAGATGCCATGCTAAAACTAGCCTTTCATGAAAAAGCCATTGGAGAAGTATTTAATTTAGGCAACCCAAATCCCATTTCTATTAATCATCTTGCCGAGCTTATTCTTCAACTGACTCACTCAAGCTCCTCTTTACAACACATCCCCTACGATCAATGTTATGATAGTGACTTTGAAGATATGTTACGTCGTGTTCCTAATATTCACAAAATCAAATCTCTCATCGCTTTTGAGCCAAAAACACATTTAGCAGAAATTATCAATACCATCATTGTATTTAAAACAAGAAAGAAAATTTCTACCACAGCACCTCATTTACGTTCAATAGCAAAAGAAACTTATTTTTAAAGGAGAATAACCATGGAATATATAAAAGGGGGGACTCAAAAAGAATATTACACAGATGCCGACATCACAAACACCTCTTGCCTTCTTTGTGATAGTCCCAAATATGAACTCATCAAAAAAGAAAAAAAAGTCTTAGGAGTAGTTCGCTGCAAACAGTGTAATCTCATTTATATCAATCCCCGGTTAAAAAATCCAGAACAAGTTTATTGGGGAGAGAAAAAAAAATATGAAGAAGAAGGCCGCTTCATTTTTTCAGGCAAAAAAGCTCATCATCGGGACAAAAATTATTTAGAAGATTTAAAAATTATTGAAAAACATAAACCTTCGGGAAAGTTTTTAGATATTGGAACAAACATGGGTACCTTCTTACGATTGGCTAAAAATCGGAAATGGGATCTTTTAGGTATTGAGCCCTCCAAATCTTTATGCGAAATTGCACAAGAAAAATTTGGATTACCTATTATTAATGATTTTGTAGAAAATGTTTCGTTTTCGAAAAATACTTTTGATATTATCACCATGACAGATGTTTTTGAACACCTTGTAAATCCAAAAACAGTTCTACAAAGTATAAGACTCTGGCTAAAAGAGGATGGGATCCTTTTTATAAAAGTCCCCAATGCAAAATTCAATCTTTTAAAATTCTATGTTCGCGAAAAGATATTTAAAAGACCTTCGGATTTAACTTTTGATTCCTATGAACACGTTGCTCACTATACAAATAAAACCCTTACTCTTATGCTCTCACACTGTGGTTTTAAACCTTTAAAAATGTATGTCACTCACCCCGTACAAATACCCGTCTGGCATTTCTATGTTGGACAATATTTTCTATACCCATCTCCTGCTATTTTAGATTTGAAAAAATATCTTGGCCGAGAAAGTTTATATTATTTATCCTTGATCGAAAATTTCTTTCTCAGAAAAATCGGTTATCTTTCTCAAAATATTGTTGTGATTGCTCAAAAGCAAGAACATGCCATATAATTTTTTCTCAAAAAGCCTTCAATATTCTCTATATTTTTTTGCTTTTTCACTTCCCTTAAGTAAAGCATTTGTTTCTATATTTTTTGGGAGCTCTGTGATTTTTTTTATATTAAAAAAAATCACACATTTTCGAGAAAGATGGTTTTCGCCCACCCCCATAGATAAATCTATTTTATATTTTCTAATCTTCTGTGGCCTCTCTTTACTTTGGAGCAATTATTTTCCTACAAATCTCCAAGGACTATTTAAATATATGAGAAACTTTTTTCTTATTTATTTAATCCTAGATGCCTTCAAAACACCAAGAGAAGGGAAAAAACTTATCCTTTTTCTATTATTAGGAGGCCTCACCACCTCTTTTAATGGAATTTTTCAGTACTACTATGGCGTTGATTTAATTCAAGGAGAAACATTTAGTGACCGTATTTTATCAAGCTTCAACGATCCAAATACGTTGGCCGCATATCTCGCCTTAATTTTACCACTTTCACTTTTACCTTTTAACAATAAAAACCTTAAAAAGAATACTCTATATCTACTGGTATTTTGTACGCTTTTATTTACATTTTTATTATGCTTTACAAGAAATATCTTTTATTTTTTATTCCTGTCAATAGCCTTTATCTTTCTATACCAAGTAAAGCATTTATCATTTTATAAAATATTTTTAGCAATGTTTCTTGTTATGGCTTTTTTAGCTTTTATAAAACCTTCTGCCATCAGAAATCTTCCTACTTCCTTTGCAGAACGTTTTTATCTTTGGAAAATATCATTTAAGATGATTCAAGATAAACCCCTTTTGGGGCATGGGCTTAACAGCTATTCAAAAATTAACATGAAATATTTCCCAAAAGATAAAAAAGATATGCCTTATTCAGCTGAATATCTTCATTTAGCCTATCCACACAATGGCTATTTAAAAATTTGGATTGAAGCTGGGCTTATAGGATTATTTTTATATTTAAATATTTATTTAATCTTATTTAAATATCTTTTGTTAAAACTCAAACAACCCTTTTTAACAACGAGGGCTCGTTATAAACTTAGTTTATGCACTATTAGTATTTTGGCTTTTATCATGGCATGTTTCTTTGATACTTTTTTAGAATCAACCCAAACACGATTTACATTTTGGTTGATTGTGGGGCTTTTGATGGTGGAATTAAGATCTGTGAGAGCTTCTGAAGCTGATCTTGGGACAAATGTTTCAAAGGACCCAGTTGCCGTGCCACAAACATAACCTGAGCTACATGTTCCATACGTTCTAACTTATTAAAAGCTTCCCAAAGATTTTTCCCCAGAGTTAACGTTCCATGGCGATCTAAAATTAAAGCATCATGATCTTTAATATGATCTTTAATTTTTTCCGGAACCTCATAAGAAGTTGGAGTTGAATAAGAAACAATAGGAATCTCACCCAAAGATAATATCACTTCTGGTAAATAATCTTTTCCCAAATCACACCCTGCCAACGTAAAAGCAATGCAATGAATAGGATGTGCATGAATAACCGCATAAATATCTTTACGCTCTTCATAAATAGCCACATGCATTTGAATTTCTGAAGAGGTATTAAATTGTCCACTGATCTTTTTTCCATTGAGATTTGTCACAACTAATTGATCTGGCGTTAAAAAGCCCTTATGAACCCCCGAAGGGGTAATAAGCATCCGATCCTCTTTAACCCGCACGCTAACATTACCATCCGTTGAAGTAATTAAGTTTTTTTGATACATCCACCGGCATACTTCTACCAGCTCAGCTCGATATTCTCGTTCTGTTTTCATAATTTAGCTGTATTTAACTAAGCATCTAGAGAGTGTCAATGTGGGGTTTTTATGTCTTTAATACTTATCGACGATTGACCAAGAATCTGTCTGGCACCTTAACAACAACGGGAGATATTTTTTTCGAAAAATAAATTTCTTTAATCCCCCACAAAAACCACTTTGAATATTCGATGAGCCATGAAAAAAATTTAAAACTAGATTTCCCACCATAAAAACGATTGATAGAAATAATGGGAATTTCTCCAATAGTCAGATTCATTAATTGTGCCCTAATAGATAATTCAAAAGCCGAAATCCAACCAACGGGTTTAGAAGTTAATTTTATTTGATTCAAAACATTTTTTTTAACCATTTTAATACCTACGGTTGAGTCTGTAAGCTTTCCCCCCAGAAAATAAAAAAGTTTATTAGCCGTGCGAGAAAATAGGCGCCCCATGAAATGTCCACCATATACTCTACCCCCATAGGCATATCTGGTCGCACTTACCAAATCACAACCATTATCCAAAAGATCCATCATTTCACCAATGGCCAATACAGGACCAATATCATCTGCAGATAATAATAAGAGATAATCCCCTTTAGCTTCAGCTATCCCTACATTTAATGCATTTATAATTCCTTCTCCCAAATTGTTATAGATAGGACGAATATTCGTATAATCATTTTTTATTTTCTCTAGAACAGGGATACTATCATCACTTAAACTATCATAAATAACTAAAATTTCATGCTGTGTTTCTACCATTACAGATAATATTTTAAGCATGTTCTTAAGATTAATGCCTTCGTTACGCACAGGCATTAAAATAGATAATTTATTTCTAAGTAATTTAGTATTCACGTACCCTTCCTAATTTAAATAAAAAGTTGAATAAACTCAATAAACAGTTTAAGAGTTTTATACTTTATGAAAAAAGCGTTGATTATTGGTGTTACGGGCCAAGACGGTTCATATTTGGCGGAACTATTACTATCCAAAGGATATGAAGTACATGGATTGAAACGATGTGCCAGTATTTTAAATACTCAACGCATTGATCACCTATACACCGAACCCTTAGAACCTTCTACAAAATTTTTCTTATACCATGGAGATATTACAGATTCTGAAAATATTAGAAAACTCATTTTTAAAATAAAACCTGTTGAAATCTATAACTTAGCAGCGCAATCTCATGTGGGAATTAGCTTCGCTATTCCAGAATATACAGCTAACGTTGTTGCTTTAGGGACATTAAGAATATTAGAAGCCATTAGAGATTTTGAATCATTTACAGGGGAAAAGATAAAATTTTATCAAGCATCTTCTTCTGAAATGTTTGGAAACTCTCCTCCTCCACAAAATGAAGAAACAAAATTTTATCCCAGAAGTCCATATGGAGCAGCTAAGACATTTGCATTTCACATTACAAAAAATTATAGAGAAGCCTACAATATTTTTGCCTGCAATGGCATCCTATTTAATCATGAATCTCCCAGAAGAGGTGAAATTTTTGTAACTCGAAAAATAACACGAGGAGTTGCTCGAATAAAAGCAGGATTAGATAAAAAAATCTATCTTGGAAATTTAGAGAGCAAACGAGATTGGGGTTACGCACCAGAATATGTGGAAGCCATGTATTTAATGATGCAACAAGCAACACCTTCCGATTACGTTGTTGGAACTGGAGAAGCTCATTCAGTAAAAGAATTTGTAGAAGAGGCTTTTAAATATGCCGGTATTAGCCCTTGGCAAGAATACATTGAAATTTCTCCACGCTACATGCGCCCTATAGAAGTTGAAAATCTTATTGCTGATTATTCAAAAATCAAAAAAGAGCTGGAATGGGAACCTAAAACAAAATTCAAAGACCTTGTTAAAATAATGGTCAATTCTGATATAGAAAAATGCCTAAAGCTTTAAAACATGATTTTCCTATTGGACATTTAGACTATTGTCAAATTTGTGGGAATAAAGATTTATCCTTAATTATTGACTTAGGTCATCAAGCCCCCTGTGATTCTTTGGTAACCAGTTCCCAATTAAATCAACCAGAGACAACTTATCCTCTCAAATTATATCATTGTAATCAATGTGGCCTTGTCCAAATTAACCATGTTGTAGATCCAAAAATACTTTTTCATCCTGATTACCCCTACATCAGTGGCATTACACAGACGTTAGCCATAAATCTTCTTGGCATCGCAGATAGAGTTATTAATTTATTAAAGTTAAAAAAAAATTCCTTGGTCATTGATATTGGTTCTAATGATGGAACTTTGCTTCAAGGATTCAAACAAAAAGGTATGCGCGTATTAGGAATAGAAGCCACACTTATAGCAAAAAAAGCAGAAGAAAATGGGATCCCAACTATTCAAGCATTTTTCAATGAAAATTTAGCCAAGGAAATATCCAAAAAATATGGGAAAGCCGCTGTCATTACTGCTACCAATATGTTCGCACATATTCCAAATTTAGGAGATTTTCTAAGAGGAGTACGTACTCTACTTGTAGATGATGGTTTTTTTCTATCAGAATCTCACTATCTTTTAGATATCATTAAAACTAATCAATATGATTCTATTTATCACGAGCACCTTCGATTTTATTCTTTAAAATCCTTAATAAGGCTAATGAAGTATTATAATTTTTCAATTGTGGATGTTGAACGAATCCCAAATTATGGAGGTTCCATTCGTGTTTTTTAATTAAAAGGCAATCATAAAGTTTCAGAAAATGTTAATGCCATCCTTACTTTAGAAGAGAAAGAAAATCTTAATAACATACAGACTTATATAAAATTTAGAAAAAAGATTTTTCAATCAAAAATAGATTTATTAAATCTCTTAGTAAAGTTAAATAAGGAAGGAAAGCAGGTAATAGGAATTGGTTGCCCTGGAAGATCCAGCACTTTACTAAATTATTGCAATATTGATTCTAGCCTTATAGCTTATATTTCTGAACAAGCCAGCAGTTTGAAATTGGGGCTATTTCTTCCAGGAAAACATATACCTATTGTTGATGAAAAGAAAATGTTTGAAGAGCAGCCAGAATATGCCTTATTGCTTTCTTGGCATTATTCAAAACCTATTATCGAAAAGTTACGAATGAAAGGCCTAAAATCGAAAATAATTTTACCTTTACCTGAAGTAAAAATTTTATACCCCATTTAACTGTTCCCACATTTCGCAATTCATCGAAGCATCTTTTGCTATTTTAAAAGAAAGTGATTTCACAATATCCTCAAAACAACTAGGCTTTAAATTCGATTTAAATACTTTATAACGTTCATAATCTGATTTTCGATCTTCCCCTACATTAATAGTCCCAATAAAAGGATGATACAAAAGTTTTGCAACTGCTTTGGCCAACTTTTGAATAGGCATTCTTGAAGAGAACATATCTATTGCAGAAGTATCAAATCGAATATGCTGTGGATCGAAAAAACCAGTCCGAATAATACAATAATTAGAAAGAAGACGGACACTGCATTCTGCGCCTAATTTTGTCCATCCATATATATTATAAGGCAATGTTTCATCAGACTCAGAATAATTTCCTTTGGTTCCAGCATAAACTCCCTCAGTAGAGAGATAAATCATTCGAATTTTTCTATTTATTTCTTTTTCTTTTTTAAGAATAACTGAAATCAAATTTGATGTCCCGACAGTATTTACCTGAAGTGCTTTCAGAGGATCTTTTTCACATTCGGACATTCTTGCCAAGGCCGCGCAGTGAATAACTGCATCGATAGGAAAGGAATTAAAAAAAGCCTCAATTTTTAGTGGATCTGTAATATCTAGTTCTTGTTTTGGAGGAGAAAACAAAGAAGGAAAAAGATTCATTTGAATAATTGTTTTCCCCAATTGTCCTGATCCACCCGTTAATAAAATATTCATCAGCTCTGGCATATTCAAATATCCCTATCTTGACAATAGTAGTTTTTTTCCTTTACAATTTGAGGATGCAGTGTATATCCTACTTTGGATAAATAGGAATTTATTAATGACTAATGTACGCCCAAGGTTAATCCATAAATCTTTTCGATGGTTTTGTTTGCAGCCCTATTTTAAAGGGAAATCTAGGGTTGAAAATATTTTAAGTAAGATCATACCGTTATCCCATTCCAATGTAATAGCAGATTTTCCAGACGGTTTTCATATGACGCTTAATTTCAATTCTCCATATGAAAAATGGCTTTATTACCATAATTGTGAACTTGACACATACACATTTATTAAGAAGTTTCTTAAGCCAGGAATGGTTTTTATGGATTGTGGTGCCAATATGGGTTTTTATTCTCTTGTTGCTGCATCTTCAGTCACCTCATCAGGACATGTATATTCCTTTGAACCAACCCCTTCTACCTTTGCTCGTCTTCAAAAAAATCTGAATGAAAGTAAATTTAAAAACATCCAAGCTTTTGCTTGTGCTTTGGGGGAGACAAAAGGAGAGGCTCACATTTTTCAATTAGATTCATTTAATCACGGCATGAATACACTTGCTCCTATGCACAAAGAAGCTATTGATACGGCCACATGTCACGTTTTTTCACTCGATGGTATGCTTTCTGAACAAAAAATTCAAAAACCTAATTTAATAAAGCTTGATGTGGAAGGTTCGGAATTAGCAGTTCTTAGGGGAGCAACAAAATTACTAAAAGATCCTTCCGCTCCCACAATGATCATTGAACTATCTCCCATTACCACTTCCCGATTTGGCTACAAACCCGAAGACATAATAGATTTTATTTTATCAGTTCGAAATTTTAGTGTTGAATGGATTCATCATGGGAAAAGACATCCCGTCACCTTGAAGAAAAAATTGCCCCACTATTCTGTCCTGGGTGCAATGCATGGTTCTAATTATACATTTTATCCTAGATAATTTACATTAATTATGAAATTTTTTATTGATACGGCAGATATTAAGGAAATTAAAGAAGCTTCTGAACTGGGCATTTTAGATGGTGTTACCACCAATCCTTCTTTAATCGCTAAAACCGGTAGACCTTTTAAAAGCGTTATTGATGACATATGTAAAGCTGTTAATGGCCCTATCAGTGTTGAAACAACTACATTAAAAGTAAAAGAGCTCATTGAAGAAGGAAAGAAAATTGCTAAAATTCATAAAAACGTAGTGGTTAAATTAGCGTGTAATATGGATGGGCTTAAGGCCTGTAAAGCTCTTTCTTCAGAAGGGATAAAGGTCAATGTTACACTCTGTTTCTCTCCTACACAGGCATTGTTCGCCGCCAAAGCGGGAGCCACCTATATTAGTCCTTTTGTTGGGCGATTGGATGACATTTCCCATTCCGGCATGGACTTAATTCAACAGATTGTAACCATTTATAAAAATTATAATTTTAAAACTGAAGTTTTAGTGGCCAGTATTCGCCATCCTCTTCATGTGGTTGAAGCTGCCCTTATGGGAGCTCATGTGGCTACGATGCCTTTTAATGTTATTACTCAACTTTTTAAACATCCTTTGACCGATATCGGATTAGAACGATTTTTAAAAGACTGGGAAAAAGTCCCTAAAAATGCTTAATTTCAAACTTTCCGAAGAACAGCTTGCCCTTCAAGAAGTTTCCAGAAAATTTGCTAAAAATGAAATGATCCCAAAGGCAAGTTATTACGATGAAACGGCTGAATTTCCAAAAGCTATTATTGATAAAACTTTTGAACTCGGACTTATCGGTTTATGTGTTCCCACTCAGTATGGAGGACCGGGCCTTTCAAACATAGATAGTGTTATTGTCAATGAAGAATTGGCTGCTGGTTGTATGGGGATTGCTACGTCTGTTATGGCAAATGACCTTGCCCTTTATCCCATTGTTATTGCTGGCACTGAAGAGCAAAAGAAACGATTGCTAACGGAATTTACCCAAAAACCTCTTTTAGCCTCTTTTTGTCTCACTGAACCCAATGCGGGGTCAGATGTCTCTAGTCTTTCGACAACACTTAAAAAAGAAGGAGAGCACTACCTTTTGAATGGCCAAAAAATGTTTATTACCAATGCTTCTTATGCCTCTCAATTTACAGTCTATGCCACAATAGATAAAACCTTAGGTCATAAAGGCATTTGTGCCATTGTGGTAGATGCCAAAAGTCCTGGAGTTTCTATTGGAAAAAAAGAAAATAAGATGGGCCAACGGGCATCTAATACAGCTGCAGTCAATTTTGACAATGTCCAAGTTTCCAAAGAAAATCTCCTAGGACAAGAAGGCGAAGGGTTTAAAATTGCCATGAAAACGCTAGATCACAGCCGTCCGATCGTTTCTTTTTCTGCAGTGGGAGTAGCCAGAGCTGCTTATGAATATGCTCTAAACTATTCCAAAGAAAGAATTCAATTTGGCAAATCTATTTCTTCCTTTCAAGCCATACAATTTATGCTGTCTGATATGGCCACATCAATTGAAGCGGCAAGACTTTTGTGTTATAAAGCTGCTTGGCAATTGGATAATGGCATTCGCCCTACTCTTATTGCTTCTTATGCTAAAGCCTTTGCCGCGGATATGGCTATGAAAGTAACAACTGATGCTGTTCAAATCTTTGGAGGCTATGGATATTCCAAAGAATATCCTGTTGAAAAACTCATGCGGGATGCCAAGCTCATTCAAATTTATGAAGGTACGTCCCAAATTCAACGGATAGTGATTGCACGAGAAATCCTAAAAAATGAAAATTAGTTTTCTTATTTTCTCTCTTCTATTTATTCCCCTTCATTGCATGAGCACTTCCTTAGATATTTTTAATGATTATGCAGGTTTGGTTTCATACTTAAATCAAGATCCCAAACATTATGAAGAATTTTTTAGAGAAATAAAACCTCAGCAAGAAAGAATTAAAATAACTTTAGACAAATTAGAAAGTTTAACAATTGATGATTATATCAAATCCTCTTATAATCAACGCCTTGCTTTTTGGATTAATACTTACAATATTTATGTTTTAAAAATTCTTTTGGATCATTACACAGATCTTAAATCAAAAAAAATCATGAAAACTTATTTTATGAAAAATCTGTTTGATATCCTTTGTGTCAAAATTTTTAATAAAATAAGAACCCTTAACCAAATCAAAAAAGAAATTTTTGAAGAAGAATTTGATGACCCTAGAGTTATATTTGCTTTGTATATGGGGGCAAAAGATGGCCCAAATCTAAATTATTATCCCCTCCATTCAACTATCAATATCGAATTAGATCAAGCAACTAGACGTTATCTAGAAGCTCATCTATCTATTAACACTATACACCATTTTATTGCCCTTTCTTCTTATATGGAATGGTGGGCTGAAGAATGGAAAGAAAAAATGATTAGCTATAAATATATACAGGATCTTCAATTTTCTGAAAGACCAATAAAAGAAAAACTCATTCTTATCTTATTAAAAAACCATTGTCTTGAACCTGATGCCATTCATTCAGCATTGTTAGATCCAAAGCTTAAAATTCGTTTTACAAGATTTGATTGGGTACTTAAATATTAATAACCTTCAGATTTTATTAAAGTCCATTCCGGAAGTTTCTGTAGCCACCTTTCAAACATAAGTAATGTCCAAATTTGCCGCGATCTTTCTTGTTTTTCACAAAAATGATCATTCACAATTTTATAAACAAATTTTTTATCAAGATAAAATTCATATAGGGGATTCGATGATAGCAAAAAATCTCCCACAAAAGTTCTCAAATCATTTTTAAACCATGCCGCAATAGGGACACCAAATCCCTTTTTCCCTCGATTCCGAATAGAAGAAGGCATGTGATCTTTAAAAGCTTTTCTTAAAATGTATTTTGTCGTTAGCCCTTTTAATTTCATGTAATCGGGGAGACTACAAACATATTCTATAAGTTCTTGATCCAAAAAAGGAGATCGTGTTTCAAGACTAAAAGCCATACTGGCACGATCCATTTTAACGTTTAAATCATTTTGAAGATAATCTTTAAAATTCATATATAAAATTTGGTCTAAAATGGAGGAATTTAATGAAATGTTTAAATTATCTTTTTGTTGATAGGCATTGCTTACTTTAAAAAAAGATTTTAATTCTTCAGGGCTAAAAATAAATAACCATTCATCCAAAGACTTTAAATGATTTTGACCAGATGCTTTAAAAAAGCGATGGATTTTCTCCCATTTTGAATAATGATCATAATATTGTGGAAATAATCGCGATATTTCTCCCCCTGCCTTAAAAATAAAAGAAGGAATAAATGAAGAATAATAGCTGGCAGCCATACGTTTATATCCAGAAAATAATTCATCCCCTCCATCACCATTTAAAACAACTGTTACTTCTTTTGCCGCCAAAGAAGATAAAATCATGGTTGGAAGCGCTGAAGAATCCCCAAAAGGTCCATCATAATGCCATATAATATTATCAAAATTAGAAACTAAGTCTTGTGCGGTAACTCTAAAAACATGATGATCAGTTCCAACATAAGAAGCTGCTTCATTAGCATAATGGGTTTCATCAAAATTTGCATCCCCTTCAAAACCAATACTAAATGTCTTTATTGGGAGAGAAAAAAGTTTTTTCATTACCGAAATGACAATCGTAGAATCAAGCCCACCACTTAAAAAAGCACCTAAAGGGACATCTGATATAAGCCTTTTTTGAACAGCTTTAGAAAAAATATCACTCAATTCTTGACAAGCTTGCAGCTCAGATATCTTCTTTTTTTGACCAGGAAAAGAAATATCCCAATAACGTTGATATTTTTTTTGACCATAGGAATTTATTTTTAAAGAATACCCCGCCTCAAGACTATAGATATTCTTATAAAGTGTTTTCGGAGATGAAACATACCCTCTTAAGAAAAAAGGGGATAGATTCTTTTCATCTATTTTAATATCAATATTAGGAATTTTAAAAAAGGCCTTCATTTCTGAAGAAAAAGCAAAAACATTCTCATCTAAATAATAATAAAGAGGCTTTTTACCACTTCGATCCCTAGATAAAAACAATTCTTTTCTTTTTCTATCCCAAAGTGCAAAAGCAAACATTCCATCTAATTTTTTTACACAATCACTCCCCATTTCTTCATATAAATGTAGAATGATCTCTGAATCACCTTGAGATCGAAAAGAATGCCCCTTTGAAATTAAAAAATGGCGTAACTCTTTAAAATTATAAATTTCGCCATTATACACAAGCCATAAAGATTGATCTTCATTGCACATGGGCTGACTGGCTTCTTTTGATAAATCAATCACTCGTAAACGGCTGTGCCCTAGGTATACATCTTGATCTTTCCAAAAATTTTGTTCATCTGGCCCACGATGCTTTAAAGCCAACACCATATGCTGAATATCAGCATCGGTAAAAAACGGCTTTTTAAAAGAAAAAAAACCAACAATCCCACACATTATTTAGCAAGCATAAATTGTTTATTGTTTTTTTTCAAACTGTATTATAGCTGTATTGTAATATGAGATATACATTTGGACATATTAAAATTGGTGAACGTGCAAAAGCACTTATTCAAAACAGCCTAGCTAAACACTGGGTCTCTACAGGAGAAAATGTTAAAGAATTTGAAAAAACGTTTAAAAATACATTCTCTTATAAAGAAGCAGTGGCCGTTTCCAGTGGAACCACCGCTGACTTTACTGCTCTGGCCAGCCTACATGAATATGGTGCCACGTGGGGAGATGAAGTCATTGTCCCCTCTCTTTCTTTTGTAGCTACTTCTAATGCTGTCTTAGCTGCAGGATTTAAACCTGTATTTATAGATATTAACAGAAAAACCTTAAATATTGATCCCCAAAAAATTGAACGCGCTATTACCAAAAAAACTAAAGCTATTGAAATTGTCCACACCATGGGGAAACCCTGTGACATGGATCCTATTTTGGATGTCGCCAAAAAATATAATTTAAAAGTGATTGAAGATGCCTGTGAAGCCCATGGGGCAAAATATAAAGGCCAATATGTTGGCGGCATTGGTTTAGCGGGCACATTTAGTTTTTATGCTGCTCACATTGTTTGTTCTGGTGAAGGGGGAATGGTTGCAACGAATGATTCAGAATATGCCAAAATATTAAGATCTGTTCGCTCTCATGGAAGACCAGATGGTACCGATTATTTCCAATTTGATCGCTTTGGATTTAATTGTAAAATGAATGATTTGGAAGCCGCGGTGGGCATTGAAGGCATTGAAAATTTTTCTAACACCTTTAATGCCAGAAAGAAAAACTTGAACTATCTCCTTAAAGCCAATCAAGATTTAAACCATCTTTTTTATTTTCTTGAAGAAAAACCACATGAAGTATTATCCCCTCATGCTTTTTCTCTCGTAGCCAGAGAAGACGTGAACATGGAAGCCCGTCATCTATCCAACTACCTACAAGAAAATGGTGTACAGGTAAAAACGCTCTTTGCAAGTCTTCCTACACAACATCGTGTTTTTAATTTTTTAGGATACAAACTGGGGGATTTCCCTGAAGCTGAATATGTGGGAAATAAGGGATTACATTTTGGGTGCCATCAATATCTCACCCAAGAAGATTTGGATTTTGTCACAGATCTTTTGCATACATACGTACAAAAGTATATTTAAGAGACATTTATCATGAAAATACTAGTTACAGGTGGAGCAGGATACATTGGTTCTGTATTGGTTCCCAAGTTATTAGAAAATGGGCACGAAGTTTTTATCATTGATAAGTTCTTGTACCATCAAACGTCTCTTTTAAATGTGTGCCACCACAAGAAATTAAATATTATTCGAGGGGATGCTCGTGATCAGGAACTCATATCAAAATATTTAAAAACAGCAGACGTCATTTATCCTTTGGCCTGCATGACAGGGGCTCCTTTGTGTTCCCAAGATCCTTGGTCAGCCAAGTCTATTAATTTTGATGCCGTTAAAATGTTATTAGATTTAAAAAGCCCCCATCAAAGACTTATCTTCCCCACCACCAATAGTGGATATGGCATTGGACAAGAAGACCGCTTCTGCACAGAAGAAACCCCTTTGCGGCCCATCTCGTTATACGGAAAATTAAAAGCAGAGATTGAAGGTATTATTCTTTCTTGTGAAAATACTCTCACCCTTCGCTTGGCTACGTTATTTGGGATTAGTCCCAGAATGCGCTTGGATTTACTCGTTAATGATTTTACCTATCGAGCTGTAAAAGATCGATCTATTGTTTTATATGAAGGCCATTTTAAAAGAAATTACCTCCATGTACGTGATGCTGCTAAAGCATTTATTCATGCTAATGAGAATTTTGAATCTATGAGGGGGCAAGCCTATAATGTAGGATTAAGTGATGCCAATTTAAGTAAATTAGAACTCTGCCACATTATTAAAAAGCAGATTCCTGAACTAGAAATCACCGAATCTAAAACAGGCCAAGATCCTGACAAAAGAAATTATATCGTCAGTAATGAAAAAATTGAAAAAACAGGATTTCTGCCTGATTTTTCTTTAGAAGATGGCGTTCAAGAACTGATTAAAGGATACCAAGTTATTTCTCATCCATTTTTTAGTAACGTTTAATGATGATGGAATCTAGACACCTAAAAAAAATACTCATTACAGGCATTTCTGGATCTGGGGGAAGTTATTTAGCAGATTATATTGTTGATCACCACCCTCATGTTCAAGTGCATGGAATTTCAAGATGGCATAGTACGACATCTCATAAAAACTTAGCATGCTCAAAAGATAAAATACAGGTACATGAATGCGATCTAAATGACCTAAGTTCCATTATATCTACATTAGAACGCGTTCAACCAGATGCTATTTTTCATTTGGCTGCCCACGCTAATGTGCGATCTTCTTTTATAACTCCTTTATCTGTATTAAATAATAATATTATGAGCACGGCTAACCTATTTGAAGCCATTCGACTAATTAAAATAAATCCCATTATTCAGCTTTGTAGCACTTCGGAAGTATACGGACAGGTAGATCCTAAAAACGTTCCTATTAAAGAAGATTGCCCTTTAAATCCTGCTAGCCCCTATGCTGTTTCAAAAGTAACACAAGATTTTTTAGGATATACCTATTTTAAAAGCTATCAGATGAAGATCATTAGAACTAGAATGTTTGCGTATCTTAATCCCCGAAGAGAAGATTTATTTGCTACCTCATTTGCCAAACAAGTTTCAAGAATTGAAGCTGGGCTTCAAGATGTTTTGTGGCATGGAAATTTAGATTCTGTAAGAACCATTATTGATGTTAGAGATGCTATGGAATCTTATTGGGTGGCAACACTGAAATGTCGTTTTGGTGAAGCTTATAATATCGGTGGAACAACGGTTATCCGAGTAGGTGAATTTTTAGATATTTTAAAAAATCTTGCTCACTGTGATATTCCATCAAAAGTGGATCCTAATTTACTGAGACCTTCAGACGTCACCTTACAAATACCAGACACTACAAAATTTACTTGCGAAACAAATTGGAAACCAAAATATGATTTTAAGCAAAGCGTACAACACTTACTTGACTATTGGCGAAATGAAGTAAAAAAATCATGATTATTACACGAACCCCTTACCGCTTGTCATTTTTTGGTGGCGGAACTGATTACCCTGCTTGGTACCAAGAACATGGTGGGGCCGTGTTGGCCACTACAATCGATAAGTATTGTTACATCAGCTGTCGTTACCTTCCTCCTTTTTTTGAACATAAATCTAGAGTTATTTATTCTAAAATAGAAATGGTTAATCAGGTTTCAGAGATTGTCCATCCCCCCGTTAGAGAATGTCTAAAATATCTAAATATAGATAAAGGGGTGGAAATTCATCACGATGGAGATCTACCGGCAAGAACAGGTGTGGGATCTAGCTCTTCATTCACGGTGGGGCTATTGCACGCTTTATATTCTTTAATAGGGGAAATGCCTACCAAAAGACAACTTTGTTTAGATGCCATTCATTTAGAGCAAAAGCTCTTAAAAGAAAATGTAGGATCTCAGGATCAAACCCTGGCAGCATTTGGTGGATTTAATTTAATTAAGTTTGGGGGAGCAGATGCTGTAACCGTTTTACCTGTAACCATTAGCCTTGAAAGATTAACCTCATTAAAATCACATCTTATGTTATTTTTTACGGGATTTTCAAGAACAGCTTCTCACATTGCTTCAGAACAAATTCATAACATACCTCAAAAGAAAGAAGAATTAAGTACTATGTTTCAAATGGTTGATGAAGGTCTCACTATTTTAAATAGTGAAAGTGACATAACAGAATTTGGGAAATTACTCCATGAAAGCTGGAAAATTAAACGCTCTTTATCTTCTAAAATAACTTTGCCCATCATTGATGAAATCTATGAAGTAGCTCGTAGTGCAGGAGCTATCGGAGGAAAATTAATTGGTGCTGGCGGAGGGGGATTTTTACTTATTTTTGCAGAGCCTAAAGACCACCCTAAAATAAAAAACAAATTAAAAAGTTTTTTACACGTCCCTTTTAATTTTGAAACATTGGGAAGCCAAGTTATCTATTATGCTCCCACTTCCCATAATTATTTGAGTTAGAACGGTCCTCTAAATTTATTTTCATAATCATAGAATTTTTCCCTACTAAGGTCTGCAGATTGTAATTTTAATTTTTTCTCTACTGCTCGAATAATTTGGATTGCATTTGGATAAAATTCATTTTCCAAAGGACGGCTACTTGGGCAAGGAGTTTCTGAAAATCCAATTCGTGTAATAGGAGATTTCAAATAATCAAAACATTTCTCAGATACTCGAGCAGATACTTCTGCACTAAAACCACAATTTAGCCAATCGTAATCTACTATTATACAATGGCCTGTCTTTTTAACTGAATTCACTATCAAGCGATCATCAAGAGGAGAAATTGTTCTAGGATCGATAATCTCTATACTTATACCATGATTCCTTTTCACGATCTCAGCGGCTTTCATTGCTTCAATAACCATCCAAGAAGTAGCAATGATTGTCAGATCAGTTCCTGACTGTACAATATTAGACTGGCTCAATGGAGTTGTAAAAGGAGCTTCTGGCACCTCTCCTACCACATCATATAACCAACGGTGTTCTAAAAAAATAACCGGATTATCATCTCGAATAGCTGAAATTAAAAGCCCCTTAGCATCTCTGGGCGTAGTTGGCATTACAACCTTTAATCCAGGAATATGAGCAAAAAATGAATGAAGACTTTTACTATGTTGAAATGATTGCCCCCACCCTCTTCCAATGACGGCTCTAATCACCATGGGCACTTTTAATTTTCCCCCTGTCATGTATCGGTAACAAGAAATCATGTTTATAAGCTGATTCATGGCTAAAAGAAGAAAATCAACTCGTATATGAACATGAATGGGACGCATTCCGTTAATGGCTGCACCTAAACCAAAACCAGTCATGGCATCTTCAGATAGAGGCGTTGCAAAGCATCTTTCAGATCCAAATTTCTCTAACAGACCTTTTGTGCTTCCAAAAATCCGTTTATGGTCTGTTACATCGAGCCCATAAATAAATACATTGGAGTCTCTCTCCATCTCTTGATCAATGGCTTCATTAATAGCTTCGCGAAAGGCAATAGTTCTCATATGTAAACATCCCTATGCAACTCAGTCTTATCAGGAAAATTGGATTGTTTTGAAAATATAAAACTTTTTTCTATTTGTGTAAGAATTTTAGATTCAATATCAATAATTTTTTCTTCTGAAAGACCTAATTTTATAAGTTTATTTCTTTGTAGAAAAACAGGATCTCTTTTGTACCACTCATCAAATTCTTCTTTTGAGCGATATCCAAATTTAAAATCTTGATCCATCCCAACATGCTCATAATATCTATAATATTTTAGATGAATAAAAGAAGGTTTTTGCGTTGTTTTAGCTTTATCTATAGCCGTACGAGTCAATGTATAAATAATCTCAGGATCTGTGGTATCTTCTGTAAATACATTACATTCAAATTGAGATACCACATTGCTAATGGAACGAAAGCCTTGCCTAGTAGAAAAATGTGAATGGATAGCCAATCCATTATCTTCACAAATAAATAGAATGGGCAAGTGCATCGTACAAGCAGCATTTACACTTTCCCAAAAAACACCTTCTTCAATAGCTCCATCTCCAAAAAATACAGCTACCATTTTCCCATTCTTTTTATGTTTATTTACAAAGGCTGCACCTACAGCCACGGGAATTGTCGTTGCTACAACAGCAGATGATCCCATAAAACCTGCTTCTACAGCCGATAAGTGCATGGAGCCAGATTTTCCTTTTGCTATTCCAGTTTCTTTACCAAATAGTTCGGAAAAAAATTTGTGAGTTTCTTCTGTCCTAGCTAAGTAAATTCCATGACTTCTATAAGTACCAAAAATTTGATCTTCCAAGCCCAATGCCTGACACACTCCCGCAGCAATGGCTTCTTCTCCTACGGAGAGATGCGTGGGAGTCTTCATCTCATCCTCCATATAATGTTTTCGTATTTTTTCTTCAGCTGATCGAACGAGATAGACTTTTTTGTAAAGCGCTAAATTGAGCACCATATTGTCTGTCATAAACATAAATCTGTAATTCCATTTTCATCGGAAGTCAACTATTTGGCAAATGTTCATACCAACGTATTGTTTTAGATAAACCTTCCTCTAAAGAAGTCCTTTTGCGATTTCCAAAAGTCATCGCCAATTTATCAACATTTAACATACGATAAGGGATAGCAGTTGGTTTAGATAAATCAAATTGAGGAGTTACGCTATCATGCCCACATAAATTAAGAATTATATTCGCAGCTGCCTTTACAGTTGTTGCCTTATTGCTCCCAATATTAATGGGATCACAATCACATTTTTTCTCAAAAATGCCAAAAAGATCATCAATAAAATCATCCACATATACAAAATCTCTAATGACCTCACCATCTCCCCAAACAACAAATGGATTTTCTTTTCTTAAAGCTCTTTTTATTAAGGCGGGCAAAATATGAGATCTTTCATCATCAAATTTATCATAAGGCCCATAAAGATTCGTTGGTCTTACAATCCCAATTTTCATTCCATGGTCTTTGAAATAATATTTACATAGTTGTTCCACATATCTATTTAACCATCCTACATCTCTATAACAATCATAAGGAGGTTTATTTAAATCTAATTCATCTTCACAAATAGGATAATTGGCCTGTTGATAAACAGTAGAACTGCTAATAAAAATAACTTTTTCTACTTTATTAATATAACAGGCTTCTAAAAGATTTATATTTATTTTTAAATTATCTATTATATGTTTAGAATTTCGCCCTCCAATCCCTATGTCTTCCCTGCACATAAAATTACATAATCCATATAGCGCGTAGCTTCGAGGCAATCTTCTGATTTTGTAAAATCAAAACATCTGTACTTTTCTATTAAAAAATTAGGCTTATAAGAAAAAAACGTTGATAAAAAATTAACCCCTAAAGAAGACAACCTTTTAGTAAGATTGGCGCCAACTAATCCACTGCCTCCTGCAATCAAGAAATTTTTGTTATACATAACTATTTCAAACAGCAGAAATTGTTATTCTATTTCTCTTTCTCTGTTGAAAATCGGCTCGTTCTGCATTATATAAATAAGCTCCCTTTTTATTTCCGTACCAAATAACTTCTTTACACCATTGATTCCAAGACAACCATTTTTCATCTTCCCGATTAATACCATAATGACAGGAGCTATCCTCTAATGGGACAGAAATTCCTTTTAAAGCTGCCTGATAAACTTCCCAAATATTATAGGATAATGAAATGGCTGTATTTTCATATTGAAAGGGCCGTTTTATAAGATTTTGATTCAAACTTATTGTCTCACGTAAAATAGCATCAGAGTCATTCATAAAATTTTTCTGGAAAAATATCTTCATAACATGCTCAGCTTCCCTATAAAAGGCTGAAAGTTTATTTTCTGCGCACATTTTGACAAGCATTAATTCATCTGCTGGCCACCAAATATTAAGCCACTGCTTTGATTCACAGTATTCCGATCCTCCATTTTGAATATCAAGAGCTTTGTTTACAAAAAAAATTTTAATCTCAGATAATATAGGAGAATTTACTTTATCTTCAGTAAAAATCTCTACTAATTCTCTATAAGTAATATGATAAATATTGTGTAAAACAATAAAAGGGATTTGCATTACTTTATCAAAGTGTAATAGCGATGTCATCCAACTAAAAACTCTGGCTTTAACCCAATCTTCTTTTGACATGGTATTAGTACCAACAACCAATTGTTGTTTTTCTTTAATTTCTTCTGTATCAGCCAAGCTTCCATGAATATTGATAATGTCCGCTTCTTTAACAATAAGACCATATTTTTTTTGATACTCCGGATTTCCCATTTCTGCATTGGGCAAGATACTTAAATTATTAAATTGAATCCGATTGTGTTGACCATTTTCAATAATGGTAGATACCCCATTGACAAAAGATTCATAGGTTTCCCCTGGGAGAGCCAATATAACATCCGTATAGGTCGCAATATTATCTTTAGTAAATTGATGTTGTAATTCCTGGTAAACCTCTGTTTTTATATTGGAGCGTTTTACACTTTTTAAAGTATTTTCATCTATCGATTGAAGAGACAAAGTTACCCCTTTATTAAGACCAGAATCTTGCATCGCCTTTTGTATTTCATAGGATTTTAATGTGGAATTTTTTGTATTTTGCACTGATAAAGCCCTTGGATAATCATGTTCCTTTTTATTTTTCGCCACATATAAAACAATATCAAGATCCCTTGTTAAAATTCCAAAATTTGCATCACAACAATAAATGAATTCAATCTTATGTTGACTAAACCAATCCACTTCAGACAAAATACGTTCCATTTCGAAACGATATACTTTACTGGCTACTGCAGATCCCCAATCACAAAAAGTACAAGAAAAAGGACAGCCTCTATTGGTTTCCCACAGTACGATCCATTCTTCTTTGGGATTCGCCTTCATTAAAGGGTCAAAAACACCTGATAGATAGGGTGAAGGAATTTGAGAAAAATCTGCAATTCTTTCTGCACGAGGATTTTGAACTAACTGCCCTACATCATTTAAATAACTAATGGAGGGCACACTTTCCCACGTACCATTCATACAATTTTCTAAAATTGAAACAAATACTTTTTCACCTTCTCCATGGCATGCAACATCAATAAAAGAATACTGTCTTAAAAAATCTTCAATTCTATCCGGAACTTGAGGACCACCAAAAACAATAATCGTTTCAGGCCTATTTTGTTTGATCTGCTTAGCAAGTTCCAATGATATTCGAGAATTCCAAACATAGGTACTAAAAAATACCATTTCAGCATCTTTTAAAGCATTGGCAGCTTTCTGGACAGAAATTCTCGAATAAATAGGTAATAAAAATTCAAATTTTTCAATAGAAGGGAAATATTTTTCTGCATACGCCTGAAGACATCCTACAGAATAAGGAAGATAATTTTGTCCAGAAAAACTGTTATTAATTTGGACTAAACCTATCTTAATTTTTTTATTTTTTTGAACCGATATCGATCTCATTTTAATAACGCCCATTAAAGTAAATTTTTTTCATGAAACACATCATAATGTTTTATGGGGTTATTCTTATTTTTTTGATACCACTCAATGGTTTTCCCTATGCCTTCTTGCAGCATTGTTCTGGGAACATATCCCAAAACTTTTTGTGCCCTGCTAATATCAAGAATTCTAACATCTTCCCCCTTAGGTTGTGAATAATCCCATTTAATATCTAATGATGGGAAAAAAGAAATTATAGTTTCAACTAACTCTTTTATACTATAACCTACTCCTGATCCTAAGTTGATAGGAGTACAATTAGCTCCTTTTTCTAAGGCAAGTAAAATTCCCTCGGCAACATCCTCAGAATAAACAAAATCTCTGATAGCAGAACCATCCCCCCATACCACTAACGGATGGCCCTTCTCTATAGCTTCAATAGCTCGTTTAATCAGCGAAGGAATTACCATGGATGAATTAGAATTAAAATAATCAAAGGGGCCATATGTGTTTGCTGGACGAACAATGGCTATTTTATCCCAATTAAATTCTATCTTATATGCCTCCGCCTGAAGTTCTCCCATCCTCTTAGCCCACCCTGCAAAATAATTAGTTTCATGGGGAGGGCCATCCCAAGCATTTTCTTCTTTAAAAATTTTAGCAGAAGGATATATGCCTATTGTACTTGTATATAAATATCTTTCTACTTCAGCCTGCCTTGCTGCTTCCATCATAAATGCATTAAAAACTAAATGCGGCACAAAAAAACTAGCTGCTTTTTTTCTTCCGGTTGAAACTGCACCTTTTGTACCTGCCAAGTGAAATACGAAATCTATATTTTTTACTATTTTTCTACAAAACTCCCAATTTGTTAAATTCCCTTGTATGAACTCTGCATCAGGATTTATACCCGTTGTTTCATCTAAAGAAACAACCTTTACAAGAGCTCCTACCTCCAACAGCTTTTGAACAACAGGTATCCCAATTAGACCTGTTCCACCAGTAACCAAAATGTTTTTGCGATTATAGAAATTATAGTTCATTTTTCTAAAAAGAAGATAGAGGATTTTTTTTCCTTAAAAACAAAAGACAACGCCAATAATAAACTCGAAAAATCAAAACTAAAATATAAAAACCATTAGATAATACCTTCATTTTTCGCACTCCTCCAAGTCGAGGAGGCTCATCGCCGGGTATTTCAACCATTGATATTTGATGTAAAGATGCAAAAATCGTCACTAACGGTTCTAAGACTGGACCCCATAAAAACTTATTTATAAAATTAGTTTTCAAAAACTGAACTTTATACCCCCTATAAATAGTCAATGCATCGCTCATGGGGCGCCTTACAATAAGTTTAATTAAACTTGTAAAAAGATAATTACCAAATCTAGTAATTAAAGTATCATCATATGAACGAGCCGGAGGAAGATATCGAGACACAACAACTAATTCATGACCTGCTTTAAATTTTTCAATTATACCTGGAAGTATATCTGGGGGACAATTGCCATCCGGACTAAAAGTAATTATATAGTCTCCCTTAATGTAATTAATGGAATCCATAATTCCTAGGGCAAGCCCCGGCCTTGTTTGAAAACAAATTTCAATACCACATTGGCGAGCATATTCAACAGAACCATCCGTAGAACCACCATCTACCATTAAAATTTGAACAAAAAGGCTAGAATTAATTTGTGGAATTAATTTTTTTAAACCATCAATTTCATTTTTTACCGGCAACAATAAAGTCACGCGCGGATTTTCATGCTTATTTAAAATTGACATCATTAAATCTCTAGCGCATTTTAATGAAATCGTCACTATTAAAAATTTCCATTGAAGATCATACAATGAGTAAGTTAAAAAAAATACTGATATGCGGCGCCTCTGGATTTATTGGCAGAAATATGGCCGAATATTTTGCCGCCCAAAATGATGTTGAAGTTTATGGCACTTATTGGACATCTCAAAAATTAAAGCACCCAAAAATTAAAATGTTTAAAATCAATTTAACAAACCAAAAAAATGCAAACCAAATTGTAAAGGGCATGGATATTATTATCCAGGCAGCAGCGGTAACATCTGGAGCCAGAGATATTATCGAAAAACCTTATATCCATGTAACCGATAATGCCATTATGAACTCTCTAATTTTCAGAGCAGCACATCAACATCACGTTTCTCATGTTATATTTTTCAGTTGTTCAATAATGTATCCATCGCATAACACTCCAGTATCGGAAGATATTTTCAACCCAAATCACGAAATTCACCCAGCATATTTTGGAGCAGCCTGGACAAAAATTTATATTGAAAAAATGTGCAAATTTTATTCAACTCTAGGGCACACCAAATACACTGCTATTCGACACTCAAATATATATGGACCTCATGATAAATTTGATCTTAAACACTCACATGTTTTTGGTGCAACAACCACGAAAATAATGAAAACTCAAAATAAAAAAATCACTCTCTGGGGTAATGGCGAAGAGGAAAGAGATTTATTATACATCTCAGATCTAATTCATTTTGTAGACTTATCTATTGAAAAACAAAAAACAAATTTTGAATTATGTAATGTTGGGTGCGGAGAAACAATATCAATTAATGACCTGGCTAAAAAGATAATTCATAGCTCCGGAAAACAGATTACAATTAAACACAATACTTCGGCGCCTTCTATCAAAACTAAAATATGTTTAGACATATCAAAAGCAAAACAACTTTTTGGATGGAAACCTCAAATTTCCCTGGATGAAGGGATTAAACAAACATTGAATTGGTATAAATTCTATTTTACTCAATGATAAAAAATAATTAGTTTTTAAATAAATCGATGTATGCTACTTAATAAACAATAAATAATAGGAGACTAAAAATGAAGCTCGTTTTCTTTCAAGAAAGTCCACTATATGAGGCATTGGCTGTTCATGTTGTTTCAGCAGTATTAAAATCAGCAGGACATTCGTGTGATGTATTAATTGAATCTGAAGAAAAAAACATCTTACAACGTATCTCCGATATAAAACCCAATGTAATTGCTTTTTCTATTATGACAAGACAACAAGAGTGGGCTATCGTTAAAATTCAACAACTAAAAAAATATTTTAATGTGCCCATTCTTATAGGTGGGACACATCCCACTATGTACCCTGAAACCTTAAAACATTCTGGCGCTGATTATTTATGTGTTGGAGAAGGAGAACAAGCTGTAGTTGATTTATTAAATCGCCTCCAATTAAAAGAAAGAACAGATAATATTCCAAATATTCATGCAAACATAGACGGAAAATTTATAGAAAATCCTATCCGCCCCTTACTTCAAACTGAAGATTGGGGAAAATTGCCTTTGCCAGACAGAAGTGT
>Ga0156294_1102_pt2 | contig 29508 bp, 25 predicted proteins | sample RifCSPlowO2_12_FD_107942 | JGI IMG/M metagenome (GOLD analysis project Ga0156294, IMG submission 107942) | Deltaproteobacteria bacterium RIFCSPLOWO2_12_FULL_38_8
CTCTTTATAGATGGGACCGTCAATAATATTGCTTATTTGAATGGGTATTTTGGATCTAAACTTAGCTTTATGCAAAATGGCAACTTACAACGCTATGCCTTTATTTTTATTTTAGGCGTTTTAGCTATTCTTCTTTATTTAGGAAAATACGTATGACATTTTTAGAAAATCATCTTCTGTCTATTTTAATTTTTCTTCCGTTGTTGGGAAGCCTTGTCGTTTTTCTTTTCCCAAAAACTTCCAATGTCAAACTCCAAATGGTTGCCTTTGGAATTTCTCTTATAGAATTTGGCCTTTCTTTGTTATTGTTGCGTTATTTTAATTCTTCTTCGCATCTCATTCAGCTGGTTCAAAAAGTTTCTTGGATCCCAGAACTGGGAACCTCCTTTTTTGTAGGAATCGATGGGATTAGTCTTTGGCTTGTTCTTTTAACCACTTTCTTAACTCCTATCGTTATTCTTTCTTCTACCATTGAGCGGAATGTCAAAAGTTATATGGCGTGTCTTTTAATCTTAGAAACAGCCATGTTAGGCACATTTGTAAGTTTTGACCTTATTCTTTTTTATGTTTTTTGGGAAATGATGCTTATCCCCATGTATTTTTTAATTGGAATTTGGGGCGGAGCCAGACGGATTTATGCCACCTTAAAGTTTTTTATTTATACCATGGCTGGAGGCGTGCTCATGCTTCTAGCGATTATCTTTTTAGTTTATCTTCACTATGATCAGTTTGGAGTATTTTCAACCAGTCTTCTAAATATGTATTCTCTTCAAATTCCATTTGAAACTTCTAAAATATTTAATATTCAATCCCTCTTATTTTTAGCCTTTGCGGTGGCTTTTCTCATTAAAGTTCCTATGTTTCCCTTTCATACCTGGCTTCCAGATGCCCACGTTGAAGCTCCTACCGGGGGAAGTGTTATTTTAGCAGGGGTACTTCTTAAAATGGGAGCCTATGGGTTTTTACGTTTTGCCATGCCTTTATTTCCAGAAGCCCTTCAGTTTTTTATGCCCTATTTAATTGCTCTTTCCATTATTGGGATTATTTATGGTGCATTTTTAGCCCTGGCCCAAACAGATTTAAAAAAACTCGTCGCTTATTCCAGCATTAGTCATATGGGGCTTATCATGCTGGGACTTCTTATTTTAAATACCAATGGGGTGAGTGGTAGTATTTTTCAAATGCTTTGCCACGGCATTTCAACAGGAGCTCTCTTTTTAATTGTAGGAATTATTTATGATCGTCGCCATACGCGAGAAATTGCTTCTTTTGGAGGACTCACCAAAATCATGCCTTATTTTTCTATCGCCTTTTTAATTGTTACTCTTTCCTCCATTGCTCTTCCTTCTACTAATGGATTTATTGGAGAATTTTTAATCTTACTAGGAACGTTTTAAAAAAATCCTTTGTGGGCTGTCCTAGCAGCTTCTACGGTTATCTTGGGAGCCTATTATATGCTTTGGATGTTTCAGCGCGTCATGTTTGGCCCCGTGACACACCCAGAAAATAAAGTCCTATCCGATCTTTCCCTAAGAGAAATATGTGTCATGCTTCCCATGATTGTCATGATTTTTTGGATGGGAATTTATCCAAAACCTTTTTTATCTAGAATGGAAAAATCTATTGATTATTTGGTCAGTAACTACAAACACTATGACTTAGGAATTTATGAGAAACACCAATGAGTAATATTCATTTTATTTTTTATCTTTCTCCTCTGATCATTCTTATTTTTACGGCTATTTTTGTATTGCTATTAGATGTTTTTATTCAAAAAAATAATAGGCGTCTTATTTTCTCTATCGCTTCCTTAGGAATAATAGGTTCAGCAGCTACTTCTCTTCAATTGTGGAATGGAGATGCTTTGTATCTTTTTCATGAAGCGATTCGATTGGATAAATTTTCTCTCTTTTTTACTTTTTTATCTTTGGGCCTTACTCTACTGACCGCTTTAAGTTCTTACCCCCTGCTTCAAAAAAATAATTGGCCCTTAGGAGAATATCTTTTCTTTCTTTTGTCTGCCTGCGTGGGAATGAGTCTTATGGCGTGGGCAACAGATTTAATCACTCTTTTTATTAGCTTAGAAATTATGAGTTTAGCCGTCTATATTTTAACGGGGATTGAAAGAGAACGGCTGACCTCTTCTGAAGGTGCCTTAAAATATTTTCTCTTAGGTGCCTTTTCCACAGCATTTTTACTCTACGGCATTACTTTTATTTACGCCGCTACCGGATCTACACAATTTTCAACCATCGCTCATTTCTTAATGAGCTCTAAATATACCCTCCCTCCAACTATTTATATTGGGCTTGGACTTTTGTTGGTTGGGGTTGGGTTTAAAATTTCTGCGGTCCCCTTCCACATGTGGGTTCCAGATGTTTACGAGGGCGCCCCCACACCTATTACTGCTCTCATGGCAACAGGCGTAAAAGCAGCAGGATTTTCGGCTTTAATCCGTCTCTTTTTAGTTACTCTTTCTTCTCTTAAGCCTCAATGGGGAGTTATCATTATTGGATTTTCTATCCTCACCATGACGGTTGGAAATATTGCAGCTCTTGTACAAAACAATATTAAACGAATGCTGGCCTATTCCAGTATTGCCCATGCAGGATATATTTTAATTGCTCTGGCTGCTGCCCAAGAAACCCGTGTATTTGATTTAGCTACCAGTTCTATTTTATTTTATTTAATTGCCTATAGCTTTATGACGATTGGTGCTTTTACCATTGTTAGTTTTACGCAAGATCTAAACGGTTTTGGATTTAAACATCCCTATTTGGGCATCGCCATGACCATTTTTATGTTGTCTTTGATCGGCGTTCCTCCAACGGTAGGGTTTATGGGGAAATTTTATATTTTTAGTTCCGCTTTAAAAGGAGGATTTTTTTGGTTAGCCATTATTGGAATTATAAATAGCGTCATTGCTTCTTACTATTATTTAAGAGTACTGGTTACGCTTTACATGAAAAAAGAAACAGATACAGCCTCCTCTTCTCTTTCATCTTCTCTGGCCTCTTCTCTTGTCTTTAATAGTGTTTTGTGGATAACTGCTGTGGGGACTCTCTTAGTGGGACTTTTCCCTTCTTCCGTATTTAAAATCATCACTAAATCCATCACCGCCTTACTCTAAAATCTTCCAAGGAATGCGGACATCTCCTCGTCTGATTGTCCATTTTTGCTCATCGAAAAATTCAAGATAGGGAATGGCATATTTCCGGGAAATAGAAAAAATTTCTTTAATATCCACCACGCTCAGCTCACCTTTAGTTTTGAAAAAAGTTTTTATTTTTTCTTTCAACTCATCTCCTTGTTTGCAAGAAAGATAATATCCTTGAGGAAGACGTATGATTTTTGCTTGTTTTATAAGATCAAGGAGAGCTTCGGAGATTTCCAAACGAGGCATTTGAATATTTTTACATATATCATCCGTATGAATAGGGATCCAGGAAGAAGAGGTATCTGTTTTTTTAAAATATTCTAATATCCTCAAGGCCTGCCCATTATCCCCAAGCAAAGGGGGAGAGGAGGTCGTCTTTCGCTTCATGGCTCGCCCTTGAAGGGGCTGCGCTTTACTTCCGCTCCAGAAGACCTCCTCTCCCCCTCTCTTTATTGATTTGTGGGTATTGACACTAACATTTACAATCTCCCCGCCTCCCAGCGTTGTATCCCTTCGTAAAATAAATTTATCCCCTGGCTGAAGAACTAGAGGGTCTGAAAATTGAAGTATATTTTTCTTCTTAAGAATAACATTCGTTCGCATCGTTCCTGTATGAAAAATAAATTCTTGCCCTTGAACAGGTTTTAAAAAGGTTACTTTTGCAGAGGCTTTAGAAATCGCCTTAAAAGTGTGTGGTGATCCAATCACTTGTCCTTTTTTTAAATCTTCTTTTGAAACACCTCTTAAATTCAAAGCCACACGACTGGGAGCTTTGAGAATATCATATTCTTTCCCATAAGCGTGAATTTGGCGGATCGTGGCTTTAAGATGATGAGGATAAATTTCTATTTCATCATTTTTAGATATCTGCCCAAAAAGAAGTGGTCCTGTCACAATGGTCCCAAACCCTGTTAACGTAAATACTCGATCAATGGGAATTCTTAAAGGAAGCGTTGCTCTATGAGAACTTTGGGTTTCTAAAAATTGTTTAGAAAATTCGCTAATTTTTTGTTTTAACTCTTCCACACCCTCTTTTGTGTAACTCGAGGTTAAAACAACGGGGGCATTTTCTAAAAAAGTCCCCTTGGTGACTATTTGAATATTTTGGATAATAAAAGGGAGCTCCAATTTTTCAACACAATCTATTTTTGTAATCACCAAAATGGCATTCTTTACGCCTAAAAGAGAAAAAATGGATAAGTGCTCTAAACTTTGGGGTTTCATTCCTTCATTGGCAGCAACAATAAATAAAACTAAATCCGTTTGTGTGGCTCCCATGACCATGGTTTTAATGAGTCGCTCATGACCAGGGACATCTACAATACCAGCTGTTATATCCTCAGATAATTTTAAAGGTGCATAGCCCAGCTCAATACTGATTCCCCGTTTTTTTTCTTCTTTGAGTCTATCGGTATCAATACAGGTCAGAGCTTTAACTAACGCTGTTTTTCCATGATCTACATGCCCCGCTGTACCAATAATAAAGGATTTCATAAAACTTCCCTTAACATAGGATATTTAATTATGGTAGGCTAAAAGCTGCATGGCACTACCTATTCTACAAGAACTCATTGAGAAGTACCGGATTCCCAAAGACAGACAATATCAAATTAAATATAGCGATGGCACACTGTCTTCCCCTCTTTCTTTAGAAGATATTGCCAAATCCCTCATCGATCAAAAGCTCACAGGCCAAGAGGAAATTTCTCTTTATCCCCAAGAAAATTTTAAGCCCCTTTCTTTAGAGCCTATTTTTTATGATCTTCTTTTTTATATTCTTCAAAATACCAATCTAACTCCCGTACAAAAGGAAGATATTACCCGTGTCTTAGAAGCTGCTAAAACAACCACCACCCACATTCTTCCTAAAAAACAAAAGGCCGTGGTTCCTTCTAAAGTAATCCCTCCCACTTCACTTCAATCAGATTCTCAAACACTTCCAGAAGAATTCGAGCCAACTTCTACTCCCTCTTCTAAAAAACGATTTTTTATATATACCTTTTTCTTAGCTCTTCTTTTGGTCCTGGTTGCCATTATGCTTCTTCCTCAAAAATCTGAGCAGCCTCAAAAACCCACTTTTTCTTCATATGCCATAGATTATGTCACGGTTACTCTTCCTCCAGAAACGGTAGAAACTCCTGATCCTTTAAAAGCCAAACAGCTCTACGGAAAAGCCATCGATATTTACTCAAAAGATACGGTGCAAAGCTATAAAGATACCCTTAAGCTTCTTCAAGAAGGGCTACTTGCATTTCCAACGGATATTTCTTCCTTAACCTTGTTAGCCAAGAGTTATCTTTATCTATGGGATTTATCTCACCAAGATAAAATGTATCTTGATACTATTCAAATTCTGATTGACCGTGTTCTTAAAATAGATCCCTCTTCCTTAGAAGCACAAGAGGCCAAAGCCCTTTTATTTTTAAGAAAAGATAAATTAGATACTGCCCTGGGACTTATTGAAAGTAATTTAAAATTAGAAAACGCCTCGGGAGAATCTTTTTTAATTCAAGGAGAAATTTTATATTTAAAAGGCTCTTATGATACTGCCATCTCTTCTTTTGAAAAAGCCCTAGAACTAAATCCCGAACTCGCTCGATGCCACTACCTTTTAGGAAAAAGTTATCAAAAGAAAAATGATCCTGAAAAAGCTTATGAATTTTTTTGGATTGGGCTTAATCTTCATCCAGAACATGCGTTAAGTCGCCTAGAAGCAAGCTTAATTGATATTCAAACCTTTAATAATTTAACCAAAGCCCAAGATAATTTAAAGATTGTCACTCAATTTCCTTCACTTTTAACTATTTTGGATTTGGCCAAAGCCCATTATCACTTAGGCTGGATCTATGAGGAACAAAAACAAATCGATTTTGCTCTTAAAGAATATAAAAAAGCAACCGAACTGGACCCCCAACAAGATGTATATCTTTCTGCCTTTAAGAAGCTCGGCGGAGATCAAGCCATGGCAGCCGCTCCCACTGACCCTGGAATTAACGAAGAGTCTTTATATTTTGTAACTATTGGAAATCGCTATTTAGAGGAAAATCGTTTAATCGACGCTTTGGCTCAATATAAAGCAGCGCTTCAAATGGATGCTAAAAATTATCTGGCGTATTTTCAATTGGGGCAAGTTTCTGAAAAACAAAAAAAATGGAAGGAAGCCATTGATTTTTATCAACGCGCTATTCAACTTAAAGGAAATCATATTGATTCTTATCTGGCCATTTCAAAGATTGAACTTCGATATTTTAATTACTCTACGGCTCTTCAATATATTGAAAAAGTAAAATCTTTTCAACCCAGATCTCCCCTTATTTATAACTTATCTGGTTTTTACTACACACAAAAAGGGGATACGGAAAAAGCCATGAGTGAATATAAAAAAGCAGCGGATTTAGATCCAGATAATTTCGAAGCCCATTTTGAACTAGGAGTTTTGAGTCGAAAGCAAAAAGATTATTTAAAATCTCAAAAATATTTTTTAAAAAGTTTAAAGATAAAGCCCGATGAATCTAAAATTCAAACCGAAGTAGCTCAACTTTATTTTGAACAAGGATTAAAATCACAGGCCGTAGAACATTTAAAAAAATTAATTACGGCATATCCTTTAAACCACCTCTATGTCACAGGCCTTGGAAAACTTTATTATTTAGGGGAAGATTATAATTTTTCTAAGGAAACCTATTTAAAAGCCTTAACCATTCAACCTGAAAGCATCGAAGCTTTGGAAGGCCTGGCGCTCACTTATGTGGCTTTAGAACATTATAAAGAAGCTCTAGATACGTACAAAAAAATCATTAAAATTGATCCGACCGATGCCAAGTGGTATTTTGAACGAGGGAAAATCCAATTTAATACCGGAAATGTGGATCAAGCCCTTTTGGAATTTAAATTGACCAGTCAAATTAATGACAATTTTCCTTTAGTTCATTTTTATACTGCTCGTACCGCATTTATAATAGGTGAGAGTGAACTGGCTGAATCAGAACTTAAAAAAGAAATTAAAATTAATCCCCATTTGAAAGATCCCTATATGGCATTGGGAAATATTTTATCCCAGAAAAATCGTCTAGAAGAAGCTCAAGAACAATATCGAATGTATATTCGATTAGATCCTTCCAATCCCGATGCCTATATGAACTTGGGATTTATCCATCAACGCTTGGGACGTTTTGATACCGCCATTGAATTTTTTAAAACGGCTTTGGAAAAAGCGCCCGATCGCGGGCAAGCCTATCTTCAGTTGGGTCACATTTATAAACATCTGGATCAAAAAAGTAACGCCATTGAAGCTTTTGAAAACTATATCCGGGTTAGCCCCGATGCTCCCAACATCCCTGACATTCAAAAACTCATTAAAGATTTAAAGAAATTTTAAATAACTATCATCCCCCAGCTTGACCGGGGGATCTAGAAAATGCTAGTGTTTTTGCCATATGCTCGATCTTAAATTTGTATGCGATCACTTAGAGGATGTTACAAAGAATCTCAATCGAAGAGGAGATTATTCAAAACTTTTAACTTCCTTATCCAATTTTCAGCAGCAAAGAAAAAAAACGCTTCTTGAAAATGAAAAACTAAAACAACTGCAAAATACGGTAACAGAAGAAATTTCTAAAATGAAAATGGCCAAACAAGATGCTTCTCAAAAAATCTCTGAAATGAAAAAAGTTTCTGACACGATTAAAACTTTAGACAAAGATCTGAAAGACATAGAAGACAAAATCAAAGATATTCTTTTAAATGTACCTAACCTTTTACACTCCTCTGTCCCAGATGGAAAAGACAGTCAGGATAATCAAGAAATAAGAAAATGGGGGAATATCCCAAAATTTGATTTTCCCATTAAAGACCACCTGACATTAGGAGAAAAATTAGGAATTATCGATACCGAACGGGCCTCTAAATTAGCTGGCAGCCGATTTTCCCTCATGAAAGGGCTAGGGGCAAAATTAGAAAGAGCCCTCATTAACTTTATGCTTGATATCAATACCCAAGAGGGTCACTGTACGGAAATTTTTCCGCCGCTCATGGCCAATAGCCCCACCCTAACCGGCACAGGACAACTGCCCAAGTTTGCGGATGACCTTTTTAAAATTGAAAATACGGATTATTATCTTATTCCAACGGCTGAAGTTCCTCTAACCAGCATTTATCGAGATGAAATTTTAGAAAAAGAAAAACTTCCTCTTTATTTCACCGCTTATACGCCTTGTTTTAGACGAGAAGCCGGTTCTTATGGGAAAGATGTTAAAGGCCTCATTCGCCAACATCAGTTTAATAAAGTTGAAATTGTTAAAATTGTTGAACCCCAAAACTCTTATGAAGAATTAGAATCGTTAACCAAAGAGGCAGAAAAAATTTTACAACGCTTAGAACTCCCCTATCGGGTTGTTTGTTTATGCAGTGGAGATACTACCGGATTTTCTTCTGCCAAAACCTATGACCTGGAGGTATGGCTCCCCAGTCAACACTGTTACCGAGAAATTTCTTCTTGTTCCAACTGTGAAGATTTTCAATCTAGACGCATGGGGCTACGTTATCGCCCCTCCCCTAAAGAAAAACCTCGTTTTCCTCACACGCTTAACGGTTCAGCCTTGGCCGTAGGAAGAACTCTCATTGCCATTTTAGAAAATTTTCAACAAAAAGATGGATCTATCAAAATCCCAAAAGCACTCATCCCATACCTAGGAGTAGATACCATCGGATAACTTTCTGGAGGGGTGGCAGAGCGGTTGAACGCGGCGGTCTTGAAAACCGTTAGGCTCGAAAGGGCCTCGGGAGTTCAAATCTCCCCCCCTCCGAATTTTCGAATGAAATGAGAAAATGAGGAGTATCTAATGTGAAAATAGTCCTGAGGACTATTTTCGACAAAGGGGGAATTTGAATGGCGCAGTCTTGCGGTTACCTGCTTTAGCAGGTGCAAGCGAGCCCCGACTGGAGGCAAAATCGCTAATGCGATTTTGACCGAAAGTCAAATCTCCCCCCCTCCGAATCTCCTAAAGACGTCCGAACTCTTGGGACATACATATAGGCATAAAGACAGACTGGCATTTATGATAGGAAAATGATAAATTAAGGAATATGAACATGTCTCCAAATTGGAAATCGTATATTGAAAGCTCTCCAGATGTTCTTAAAGGAAAACCTCGGATTAAAGGAACAAGAATCCCAGTAAGTTTAATTTTAGGCTACCTTGCGGAAGGAAGAGCGACTAATGACATTATAAAAGAATTCCCAGATCTTAGGAAAGAACATATTAGTGCTTGTCTTGAATACGCCAGGGATCTTGCCGAATACCAGGTTGCCTAAAAATGAGTTTGAAGTTTTTTATTGATCACTGTGTTCCAAATTCTTTTATAGAATCTCTTACAGATGAAGGTCATGAGGTATTGAAACTTAAAGATTTTCTTCCTACAAATACAGCTGATATAAAAGTAATCGAAAAAGCTCTTGAATTAAAAGCTATTTTAATTTCGCTCAATGGTGACTTTGCAGATATTCTTTCTTATCCTCCACAGAATTATAATGGCATCATTGCCATTCAGTTTCAAAATCAACCTAAGCTTCAGGGACATATCTTGGGACGTTTAAAGCCCTATTTCAAAGATAATCCTGACATGAGTCATTATAAGGGGAAATTATTTGTTGCAGAACCTCATCGTATCCGGATTTGGGAGTAATCCTACGTGAAGTGTGCCTTTCTTTTTTGTCATCCAGAGGCGAGGCCGATGGATCGATATTGACTCTTTTTAAGGTGTTATAAATGAAGTTTTCTCTTAAATTCTTGAGGTGACTTACATATAATAAAATCTTTTTGGTTTTGTAAACTTTCGGCTGCTTTTTTTACTTTTTGTTTATCATGTTTACTAAATCCAACAACAAACGAAAGTGCCTTAAAAAAAGAAATATTAGGGCGAATTTCTTTTCGGTCATCAGCAAAACAACTACTTAACCGTCTTTTTAATTCATAATAAAGGCATCTTAATAGAGAAAAATCCAGATAAATGATTGTGTCAGCTTTAGAAAAAATAAGATCGAAGACATCAGAATAATGTCCCTCAATTATCCAGGATTCTTGAAGGCATAAATTACCAACTAATTTTCTAAATTCAGCCGCTTCACGCCATTCTTTTTCACTCTTCCAAAAGAGCTGATCTAAATGAATAACTTTTAAATTAAGTTTTTTAGCTAATTGTTTCGCAAGCGTTGTTTTTCCAGAACCACTTCTTCCGATGATAAAAACTCTAAACATTATTTAAACTCTTTTTGTACTATCAATAAACTTTCTAATAGATTTTCTACCCCTATCATCTTCATGGTACCTGACTATAAAACTTATAATGAACGCTAATATAGCATATCCATGTCGAAATATATCAAGTGTAGAATTTATGGACTAATGAATATCAACCTTCGGCTTCGCCTCCGGATAGCAATACCATCCTGTGAGTTACGAGAAAGAAGAGATCTTCTATAGCCTTTTTATAATAAAACAACATATTATTTTATTATTGAAATGATATTATACCATGGTATAATATTTCTATATGCATAGAAATGCACTGGAATATATCAGAAAATGGCATCACACAGAGAATCGTAAGCCCCTGATCATTCGTGGAGCACGCCAGGTGGGGAAATCCTATCTTGTAAGAGAATTTGCAAAACAGGCTGGCATGTCGATTCTGGAGATTAATTTTGAAAAAAATCCTGAGATAGGGAAACTCTTTGATATCAGTTCAATTGATAAGACCTGTGAATTTCTTGAGATTCAGTATAAAACTCGCTTAGATCCGAAGACGACCGTATTATTTCTGGATGAGATTCAAGCCGCTCCCCAAGTGATTCCGATTTTAAGGTATTTTTACGAGGAGCAACCCAAACTGTGCGTTATTGCGGCAGGATCTCTTCTCGAATTTGTTCTAAAGGACCATTCTTTTTCTATGCCGGTCGGCCGAGTGGAATACTTTCACTTAGGCCCTATGACCTTCGAGGAATTTTTGGAGGCGAAGGAAGAAACAGAATTGAAAAAATTTATCGGAACATACCATTTCGGAGATTCCATTCCGTCTCCACTGCACCAACGACTTATGTCTCAAATACGTACTTATAGTGTAACGGGAGGGATGCCGGAAGCGATTAAAACTTATTTAGAAGACTCCTGGGAGTCCTGCGAATCAGTTAAAAAAAATCTTTTATCAACCTACATGGATGATTTTTCGAAATATCGGAACCGCATTCCTGATTTAAGATTACGAAAGATTTTTCAAACAATGCCTCGATTGATCGGAGAAAAATTCAAATATGTGAATATCGATCCACTGGAGCGTGCAAAAGATCTTGGGCAGGCGCTTGATCTTTTGTGTATGGCTCGTGTGGGATATCGGATCTATCACAGTTCTTCCAATGGAGTTCCCTTGGGATCCGAAATCAATTCAAAATTTTTTAAACTTCTTTTTTTGGATGTGGGCTTGGCAATCTCTGCCAGTGGATTAAATCTCTTAGACATTGAAAAAGTGGAGGATTTAAATCTTGTCAATCAGGGAAAGTTGTCTGAACAATTGGTGGGGCAACATCTCCTCTATGATGCACCTCCATATCAAACACCCGAGCTCTATTATTGGGCCCGTGAAAAGAAAAATGCAGCTGCAGAAATTGATTACGTAGTATCCGTTGGGACACATATTATTCCTATTGAAGTTAAATCTGGGAAAAGTGGTACTCTCAAGTCCTTGCATCTCTTTCTGAAAGAAAAGAAACTTTCTTTGGGAATTCGCTTTAATTCAGAACCTCCAACAATCTTGAGTGAAGGGAATATAATTCTTATGTCTTTACCGTTTTATCTGATTGGGCAATGGAGACGTCTTTTTCAAGAAGTACAGAGATAAGATAAAGTATTAATCTAATTTTCTTTGATTAATTCTAAATTATAACAGCTGATCCCTTTAATGGGTTCGCGAATTTGTCTTGGAGTAGGTAATGTAATTTCAAGAATCACATTTAAAAGCATTCCTTCATCTGAAAAACGTAACAACGCTTGATTGTCTCGCGTATTTAATAAACCTGTAAAATTATTTAAAACCACAATCCCATAATCTGTTTTTAATGCTTGGCTCACACGAGGCAATTCTTGCGTAACTATCCCCACTCCTCCTGTAATAGCATTATGTTTAGAAAATTCTAAAACCAGCACATTGCGTCCGGTTCGATGAAAATCTTCCAGAGATAATTTAACTTGGCACTCCTCTTTGCGATTACCATAAACACCCGTTATAATATTAAGCTCATCTGGATTGAATGGGTTATCTTGCGCAAAAGCAAAAGCTGAAAAGAAAACAATCACTAACGAAATAAGAACATTTTTTTTCATATGATCTCCAATTCTACCAGGGGGATATTTTAATCTATTTCTCTTGCCCGGACACTTCGGGAACAGAAATTAAAATATGACAATTTGCGTAAATATCTTTCCAGTACAGAGATTCTAACATGATCTCGTAACCTAGAACTTCAGTTCCTTCACTTTGAAGCTGTTTTATTTTCTCCTGGCACGCCGTGTCTGCCATTTTAGTTACAATTTTTTGATCAGGATGCTGAAGGTCTTGTGCCAAAACACTCATTAAAAATTTGACTTTTGGAGATGTTACAATCAAGCCGGGATAGGCAACATCTATTCCCCCAAACACTGGTAAAGAAAGATAAGAAACCCCTATCAATAATGATAGTACTAAAATTACTTTTTTCATGCTTATTTACCTTCCTGGCCTTCTTCTTGTCCATCCTCCGTTAGGCCATTTCCATTAATCACCATTTGGCAGACATAATTTTTACCATGTATCGCAAATCGAAATTTATGGCAGCTGATGCGAAAACGATTGTCTTCCGTAATGACTTCCTTGGTAAGTACTTGTTCGCCAAGGTTGGGATCTTTTTGAGGGGGCAACTTGAGTGCTTTATAAAGACTTTCAGAATCCTGAGCATTTAGAGTTGTCTCCAATGAGCTATCCAGGACAACGGTATCTTCGTCTTCTGAGCTGGCAACAGCACCACAGGTGAAGTATGTACAGCCAGGGCAACGAAATACTTCGACAGTACATGAAATCATTCTGTGCCCATAATTACTTTGCCAGGTTTTTTTGGGAAAGAGATTTGGATCCTCAGCATCTTCTTTAGGGGCAGGAAGGGCTAAATATAATATTTGAGCTGCTTTTGGTTTTTCTCTTTCTCGAGCAACCTGATCTTTAAATACAGCATTAAATATACCTTCCATGCGATACACAGCCGTCTTTGAGAATGCAGGCAGCGCAAAGAAAACAACCACTAACAAAATAAGAACAATTTTTTTCATTTTTTTATACCCCCTTACTCTTTTTGTTTAAAAAGTAGCTGCTATGTAACAGAGCTTTTGGGATTTGTATAGATGCTATCAAGAAAAAAGAGACGATTCTGTTACAAGAGAGGCAACAATATTCTAAGGTTTTTGCCTAGGGCTTCTGAATGAAAGGATCTGGAGGAAATAAGGAATCATGAATGCTTACGGCCTTTACCGCAATATCTTCCAAAGCATCCAGTATAGGTTCAATTCTAATCATCAATTCTTCATCTGATTCAAATTCTTGTCTTTCAATGATGTGACGTCCAGCCTCTCGCCATAAAAGAACCTGGACACCCGCTAAGGTTATGTTTAATTCATCACACCTTTTTAAATTAATCTTAATAGGAGCTGCTGACTCATGGGTTGTTAGGGCCGTTTTTTCTCCCTCGGGTTTTAAAAATTGCTCTCGCTCCTCTTCTCCACAAAAAATAAAAGAAGGAATTGTTTTTAGGTCTTGTGCCAACATTTTTCGATATTTAATATACAACTCTATTTTATCCAGATCTTCTTCAACTTCGGAAAGCATTTCAGGAGATACCATTTTAAGGGCCCAAAGTGCGCGCTCTTTTCCTTCTCGAAAGAGAATTTTTAAATAATCCCCTCCTCCTTCCACATGTACTCCCCCAAAGACTATCTCTGAGCGCTGAAGAGCTAAGAAAAAAAATAACAGTAAAATAAAGTATTTTTTCATGACTTCTTTTTTTTCTGTGTTAAACGAAAAAGTTGAACGGCTAGTTGATAGACCTCTGTTCTCTGGCCCTTGCTTAACAGTTTTTCCATATCGCATCGAAATTTTCGAATGAGCTGTTGCGCCTCTGATAACTTAGAAGTATCAATGGCAACCGTTACTGAGCTTAAATTTCGCTCTTTCACATCTTGTTCTTCAATGCTCCGCATGGCTTTTTCCAATGTTTGTTTGTGAAATTTTCGAAAAGCTTCATTGGGAATATCTGCAGAAGCTAAATAAGAATTTTCAATTTTTGTCCATTTTTTTTCATCACATCTTAAAAGATTGAGTCGTTTCAATCTCTCGATGGCTAACTCTGCCTCCACCTGAGGGATTCCTAAACGCCTGGCAATCCAAGAAATGCTGGGCTTAAAATCATGGCACTCCACCAGTTCTAAAATGGCACTATGATACCAATCCGAGACCATTCTAAAAATATCCATTTCTAATAAATAAAAATCTTTGGAAGGCCTGCTGTCTTTTAATTTATTCTCAATATATTCTTTTGCCATGGGGCTTTTAGCAGAATCCAAATGAATCAAATTACAAAAATACTCCCTTTTATTCCCCTTCAGATTTAAAATGGAAGAAATCTCTAGCGCTTTATCTGAAGAAATAGCCCTCTTTTTTTGCAAAACCCGGCTTAATTGTGCGGGGCTCATCTGTAAATACTGAGCATAGGCTCTTAAAGAGTATCTCGGGTTAGTATGACACCGTTTGGCAAGATCTGCTTTGAGGAACGTGCGATAATCGGTGTGCTCAAAAATCATAGGGGCAGATGTTTATCATGAGACCTACAGTGTTGTCAATGAGGCAACAATTAATTTAATTCTCAAAAATCTTTTGAATGCCTTGCTGCCAGGGATAAATCATTACTCCTTCATGAAGCCGAGGATGAAGTTCATTACTTAATATAAAGTATTTTGCATGAGGAAAATCTTTTTGAAATTGTTTTAACAATAAAACATCTTTTTGAGATACTTTGTTCGTAGATTTTATTTCACATACAAAAATGACTTTATTGGATTTTTCTATTAATAAATCGATCTCTGCATCATCTTTTGTCCTTAAATATGAAAAACGAAAATCTTTCCCATAAATTTTATTTTTCTTTATAATCTCAAGTAGAATAAAATGCTCAAAGGCATGCCCAAAAGCACTGGTCTGTGGGTGTAGGGGCACATCCAATGTTTGTGTTAAGGCACGCACAATGCCCGTATCAAAAAAATAAAATTTAGGGGCTTCTCGCTGTCGTTTCCTAATAGATCTATGATAAGGATCTAAAAAAAATCCGATTAATGTATCTTCGAGAATTTTAAAATAATTAAAAACAGTCTTATCATCAATCCCCACATCTTCAGATATCTTAGAGTAATTTAAAATATGCCCATTCATTTGTGCGGCAATTTCTAAAAAATTTCTAAATGCCTCTATTTTTCTAACTTCTTGCTCTAATTGAATCTCTTCTTTTAGATATGTCCGCACATACGCTTTAAGATATAGTTTTTTTTGTTCTTGATCCCATGTTAAAGAAGTATCGATAAGACTGGGTTGATAAAGCTTTGGTAACAGTCCAAATTCCAATGCATATTGTAAATTAAAAATATTGGACAGTTCATCTGATGTGAAGGAATCTAATTCATACACAAAGGCTCTTCCAGCCAGTAAATTTCCAGCTCCCCGTTTTAGCTTCCTAGCAGAAGAACCCGTCATTATAAATTGTGTTTGTGTTGATTCGATAAGACTGTGAACAGTGTCCAATAAGGGAGGAATTTTCTGAACTTCATCAATCACCACTATTTTGGGTTTTTGGGCCAGTACTCTATCTTTAAGATGTCCCGGATGTTTTGAAAATTGTTCCGCTGTCTCATCTTCTAAAAGATCAATCCATAGAATCTTATTTTGTTCAAATGAAGCAAACAGCGTTTTTAATAAGGTGGATTTTCCACAACCACGTGGGCCAAATAGAAAAAAACTGTTGTCAATTCGAGGGGTTAAGAATCTATTGATCATATTCCGAAATTGTACGCCATTTTCGGAATAAAGTCTATAATATTTAATTATTCGCCATATAGAGTATTATTGACTTTAACATCTAAAAAAAGGTACCTCTAAAAAAGGAGGTATCGTATGTATCAAAGATTTTTTTTAACCGTAAGTCTAAGTTTCGTTTCAGTTTTTCTCTGCCCTATTTTTTCTGGAGCACATGAAGGCATGCATGTGGTAAGTATCCCATCTCAAAATACTCCCTTAAAACCAACCTACTATGTGGCTAAATACGATGTGAAAACACATCGCAACAACAGCGCTACCATTGTTATTACTACAGAAGGTGATTGCGATCCAAATTATGCTTCCGGTGGCTGTTCCGATCTCAGAGAAAATGGTGAATGTAAATCCTATTACCACTCCTACTGCGAACACGAAACACTTTATTACCCCTTACCATCGGATAAAATTATTTTTGATGGGAATAAAAGATTAAAATACATAGAGCATGGACACGCCATTACCATTGCAAGTCATGATCGATACCCTTATTTCCCACTCTTTAGAGAATGGAACTTTTTCTTTACCTATGCCACGTTAGAAAATGGGTATTCAACACTTAATCTGCTTTGGTATATTAAAGAATAATCACCGATAGATCTCTATGATGCATAAAACAGTTTTTTATTTGCTCTTAAGCATTGGAGCTTTTTTTCTTTTTTATAATATCTCAGCACAATATTTATGGGAAGACGAAGCCGAAACAGCTATTCTGGCAAAAAGTGTTTTAAAAGAAGGCGTTCCAAAAACGTTTGATGGAAAAAATCGCATCTATTTACATATCAAAGACAGTCTTCGCTCTGGTGATATTTGGACTTTCCACCCTTGGCTTCAATTTTATCTTACGGCTGCTTCTTTTGCGATTTCAGGAAAACCAACCACCTTTTCTGCAAGAATTCCTTTTGCACTTTTAGGATTTTTATCCCTCATTGCCCTTTATATCTTAGCACTTACTTTATTTAAAGATCGATCTATTGCCCTTATTACCCTTTCACTTTTTGTTTTTTCTATCCCTTTTATTCTTCACATGAGGCAATGCCGTTATTATGCTCCTGCCGTATTTTTTACCTTATGGTTTATTTTGTCTTATATAAATCTTATAAAGAACAAGAAATATTCTTTTTTAAGTTTTATTGTTGCTGGGAATTTTTTATTCCATTCTAATTATGGGACCTTTTTACCGGTTATCTTTGCATTTATTCTTCATTATTTTATATTTTATTATAAAAAAATTTCTTCTCAAAAATTTATAGCCGCTTTAACGATTCTCTTCGTTTCAACTTTCCCTTGGTTTATTTATTTAAAAGGGTACCAACACAGAGGTCACATTAATTTACATAACTTAAGTCATCAAATTCAGTTTTACTTTAGAATCACGTATAAATATATGTTTCCCCTTCTTTTCTTCATCATTGTTTTTATAGTACAGCTTTTACGCCGTAAAAAACGAACCCTTTTGAGTTTTTATTCTTCTTTCCCTAAAAACAATATGTGGTTACTCCTTCTCATTATTATTTCTACTTTTGTTTTTAGCTTAACAGGGGATCAACGATTTTTTCGCTATATTTTACATATTTTACCCTTATTCCTTATTTTAGAAGCATTGTTGTTTCGCGAATGGTTTAAAGATAGTCAATATTTTGCGCCTATTGCATTCATTCTTATTTTATTTACCAATATTTTACATTATTCTGCTCCGACTCTACTCATCAGCACATTGCCTTCTACTACAAAACAAAAATTAAGTGCTCTTTACCCTCCAGGAAAATTAAACCGGCAACTTAAAGAGACCTCTTTTTCACCTGTTTATAGTTACCTCTATGAACTCACGCATTCTTACAAAGATCCCGTAGAAGGAATGATTACTTTTCTTCTACAACACGCAAAACCAACTGATACCATTGCTATCCCTTATGATAATCACCCCTTAATGTTTTATACAAATTTTAAGGTTTTTCATTTGCGCTATGAAAAAGAAGTTTTTGCTGATTGGATTGTTTTTCAAAAAGGATGGTTTGAAGAAATTTACGGCAACTGTGAAAAAAGTTCTTTTTGTCAAACTATTCTGTCAAATTATGAAAAATTTGTTATTGATTACCCAGATATTCTTTGGAACAATATGCCAGAACCTACCTACCACAAGTTTAAAACAGTGACAGATGCTCCAAATCTTATCATTTATAAAAAAATAAAAAATTAATTTTCTACGGTTTCGGTCAGTTTTAAAACAATGGGTAAGTGATCGGAGTATCCCTCACCTGTGTGGAAATTGAAACGAAAAGGAATGTTTTGTTCTGTAAATAAATAGGAAGGTGAAAAAATTTCAAATTCAATATTATTAGCTGGAACAGGAGAAGTCCCTTTAAACAAATTTTTACTCACTAAAAATCTATCCAAAGGCTGCCAGGCTTTCTTATAAAAATAAGATCCTGCTGGAAAAGGAGTAGGAAGTCCCATAAAACTTTGCATGTCTACCAAGGGGCGAACTAAATTCCTAAGTGTATTATCCGCAATATTATCTGCAATCGGATTAGGAGTCTCAGAAGGAAGGGTATTAAAATCCCCCATTCCCACAAACAAAACCCCATCTTCTTTCGCTTCATTGGCAATTTCTTTTAAAACTTCCGCAGCACGAAGCCTTGCATCTGAAGAATTATTCTGAGAAGGCCAATGATTGGCTGTAACCCTAAGCTCTTGCCCCAGAGGAAGAGAAAAACGTGCTTCTAGAATATCTCTTGTAGGATGGTCTAGCGTTCCAGATAAATCAATAGGATGAACTTTAGGCGGTGCCGCCAGAGGAAACCGACTAAGCATTCCTACTTCAATGCCTCTGCCCCCCTCACTTTCAAAATGAATAGGAGCTAAATATCCCCTAGATTTTAAATATTGTTGCCACAGATCCCGAATCACTCGTTTATTTTCCAGTTCTTCTAAAGAAATAACATCCGCACCTTTAGAATTATTATAGTCTAATAACACGTGAGCAATTTTTTGAAGCTTAAGTTGATATTTTTCTTCTGTCCAATCTAATGTTTGGCACATTTTTCGATAGGGAATGGCCTTTTCTAAACACTTATCTTTAGGCCACGCCTTTTTTATCTCCATCGGAAGAAAGGTAATGTCTTCTTGTTTTGGGCCATCATCAATGGCATCAAAAAGATTTTCCACATTATAAGCCATCACCGTAATATTCACTTTTGATGTTTTAGCCCAGAGAGAAGAGGGAGAGCTCAGAAAAATAATGAGGGTAAAAATAAAAAATGGCTTTTTAACTTCTTGCAGGCAACCCATCCAGTTGTCGCTTGGTTTTAAAGCCATTCAACTGGTAGTGTACAAAAGCCCTTTAGCAAAGTCTAGAAGAATTTTTAAAAAATTCTATCGTATTGATTTAATTAAAGATTAATTTTCTAACTCTTTTAGATTTTTAAAAAATTCTAAAGAATCAGGATTTATCAGTGCGTCCTTATTTTTGACCCCTTCCCCATGAATAATATGACGAACCGCCAACTCTACTTTCTTGCCACTGATAGTATAGGGAATATCTTTTACTTCAATAATTTTTGCGGGAACATGTCTAGGGCTTGCTCCTTCACGAATGACCTTTTTAATTTTTAATAACAAAGTTTCAGTTAATTTCTGCCCCTCTTTTAAAACGATAAAAAGAATAACACGAATATCTCCCTGCCATTGTTGCCCCACCACAATGCTATCTTTAATTTCAGGAATCGTTTCCACCTGTCTATAAATTTCTGCTGTGCCAATACGTACCCCTCCCGGTTTTAAGGTTGCATCAGATCTGCCATAGACAATCACTCCTCCTTGCTTTGTAATCTTTATATAATCTCCATGGCACCAAACATTTTTAAACTTTCTAAAATAACTATCTAGATATTTTTGTTGATCAGAATCATCCCAAAAATAAATAGGCATGGAAGGAAAAGGCGCTGTACAAACGAGTTCTCCATCAAAGGCTTCTACCTTCATTCCCAATCCCCGACATTGAATTTCTTCTCGATAAATAGGTAAAAGAGGATTTCCCAACATAAAACAAGAAATAATATCGGTTCCTCCAGAAATGGAAGATAATTGAAGGTCTTTTTTCACATGGTCATAAACCCATTCAAATTGTTCTGCTAATAAAGGAGATCCCGTTGAAAGAAGTGTTTTTAAAGAAGAAAGAGTGGCCACTTCTTTGGGAAAAATGTGCTCTGTCATACATAAAGAAATAAATTTTGGACTGGTTCCAAAAACGGTAATTTCTTCTTCTTCAATTTTTTTCCATCGAGTTTTAATATCTGGATATGTGGCACTTCCTTCCGTTAAAATAACCGTAGCTCCCACAGCCAAGGAACTGATAAGCCAATTCCACATCATCCAACCACAGGTGGTAATGTAGCAAATTTTATCTTCTCTTTTTAAATCCGTATGAAGAATAAGTTCTTTTAAATGCTGAAGAAGTGTTCCTCCCTGCCCATGCACAATACATTTTGGAACACCTGTTGTCCCAGAAGAATACATGATGTAGAGGGGATGATTAAAGGGAAGTTTTTTAAACTCAATGGTCGTCGCTTTATTATTTAAAAAATTATCCCATTCGATAGCACCAGGAGCACCAAATAAAGAAATATCTCTGTTAACATAAGGGATCACCACTACTTTTTCGATAGAAGGAATTTCTTTAATGATTTCAGAAACACGTTCTAAGGAATCATAGATTTTTCCATTGTACGAATATCCATTGGCCGTAAATAAAATTTTGGGTTTAATTTGACTAAATCGGTCCAAGATCCCTTTAATTCCAAAATCTGGAGAACAAGAAGACCAAATAGCTCCTAAGCTACTCGTAGCAAGCATTCCAATAACCGCTTCTGGGATATTAGGAATAAATGCAACAACACGATCACCTGTTTTTACCCCACAGGCTTTAAGTGCAGCTGCACACTGAGCCACTTTTAAATACAGTTCACGATACGATATTTTTTGAGAAGACCGATTCTCTCCCAAAGCAATAAGAGCCAGTTTGTCATCTTGATATCGCAGTAAATGCTCAGCAAAATTAAGCTCACTTCCTAAAAACCAATCAGTTCCTGGCATTTTTGAAACGCCCATCACTTTTTGATAAGAAGTGGCTTTAATCTCACAAAATTTCCAAATCGATTCCCAAAAGGTAGGAATATCTTCAATAGACCACTGATAAAGCTCTGCATAAGAATGGGAATTAAATTCCAATTGATATTCTTTTTTTAAAAAAGAGAAATACCGGGTAAAATTACTTTTTTGGATGCGTTCTTGAGAAGGTATCCATAGTGGTTTTGACACCCGTTTATTTTTAATGCATTTTTAGAAAAAATCATCTATTTTTTTTCTTTTATCTCTATGGAGAGGTGGCCGAGCTGGCCGAAGGCGGCGGTTTGCTAAACCGTTATACGGTTAATAGCCGTATCGTGGGTTCGAATCCCACCCTCTCCGAATCTCGGTAGAATCCCCATAGATAGTTGACAAAGTAAGAAGGCCGAAATAAAATTATATTTATAGAACGTATGTGGAGATTAAAATTTCGTGAGAAAGATTAAGCTTGAGCTATATTTACTTAAGCATTTCGTATGTGCGGTAGCAGGAAGCCTGCTTTTAATATCTTGCGGAGGAGGCGGATCTGTAGGAAATGATGAAGGATCTATAACGTCATCAACCTCCCCTGAAGGGCAAGCTCAACAGACCTTAACTACCATTGAACCCTATACGATTGATATCCATTTTAATGTAGCAGATTTTTCTTTTGACCCTAAACAGGTATCGGATGAAGAAATCTTCAACATCACAATCAGAGATGAAGGGGGTAACGTGTTAGCTTCTAAAGATGAAAAACTTTCTACCGATGGAACACTTTCCACCTCCTTCACAATTAAAGATTTGCCTCCTTCAATTCAGGAAGTCTACCTAGAAAATTCGAATGGAAAAATAAAAATATCCGCTATTGGATTTAAAGAGAAAGATGAAACATCAGACACTATATCGATGAATCCCACAGAAGACGTTCTTTCAAAAATTGTGATTAAATCAAAAACCCTCTCTTCTCTTTCTGAAGAATCCTTAAAAAAAGCGCGTAAAGAATTAGAAGATCTATCAACTGCTACAATTCTTGATCTTTCAGAAGAATTAAAAAAATTGGAAGTAAAAGCGGATATATCAGATACAACTTTAGATCCCGATGTTCAAGATATCGTTTATAAACTAGAGGACATTGTAAAAGTAAAGACTACTGCTTCTTATGCTAATGAATATAAGCTAGAGAATTTTAAAATAGCCATCTCAGATTCAAAAAAGAAAAGTGCCACAGAGGTTAAATTAAGGATACTGGGAATTTTAAAGTATTTATTTGTTTTTACACCGGATTGGATGGACAGTGAAATTGATTTTGAACGCCCCAATCTTTTTCTTAGCCTTGCTATGGGTGAAACCAATTATCAAAAACATGCCAGAGATGCGAATGCTGAATTATTGAGTTCTTTTGATTTTCTAAAATCACTCAAGCTACTACTAAAAAATGAAACAAAAATTATTGAAGGCAGGGACCTTCAACTCAAGAAAGATTTCATTCTTTTCTACAATTCTTTAAATAAAAAGACTATAGGAAGTCATACTGGCGTAGAACTGATTGATAAAGGACCCTCAGAGTATAAAAATATTCCTTTCGAAACTTTTTGTACCATTGTCTATAGGGCCCCCTCCCAAAAAGTAAATCTTGCTGAACTCTTTGTGGATTGCTCAAAACTCGTAGAACTTATAAATTCAAAAAAATTTCCTGTAAATGTTCATGACCTTAGACTCACATGGACGCGTCGGGTTTTAGAAGAAATAGAGGCCGGTGGCTATATCCCCCATCAATCGTTGAATATAAGGCTTACTGGAGCCTCATATGGAATGTGCTGGAGGCCAAACGATCGGTCTTCTCTCTGTGGTAATGAGGATGAGGCAGGGACAAGTAAATTGGCTCCATTATCGGATAGGCAGTTTGTTAATTACCTATTATCTAAGGAATTTGAATCTCGTATCTCAGACGCTAATTTTAATCAGTGAACTTCAATTATATTTTCTTGAAAAATAATTTTAATCCTATATTTTTTTAAATCTGTTAAATCTGCTTGAAATTTAGGCAATTCTGGGCTATATTAGGCCCTTGTTTTTCTCCTCCCTAAGAAAGATGACGCATGCCTTCCGATCAACGTCTAATATCAAATAACCTATTAATTTTATTTATATTTTTAATTTTTTCTGGTCTTGGATGTGGCAGCTCTCAAGGTCCCTCTTCCTCTATAATGGAACCCCCTCCCGTAGACCCTGTTAATATCAATGCCTTAAATATTCCTGATGGACCTCAAAATTTTCTTTTATCTGTTGGCGGAGGATATCATCCCAAGGGTTCTCAGGTCGTTTTAGAAAAAAATTTAAAAATTGTTCATGAATTGGCTTCTGATTATCAGCGCGATCCTGAATTTTCCTATTACCTTTTTGGTGCTGGCCGAAAAGAAACCGATGTTGATGTTCAGGTATTAACACCCTCTTCTTCAGAAGAAGAAGAATTACTGTCTGCTTTATTTAAGAGCCCAACCGCTTCCATGTGCACTTATCGCCACAATGAATTAGGCGATATTTTAAATGGTTCTGCCAATAAGAAAAATATTCAAGACATTATTCATCATGTCGCTACTAAAAGTATAGATCCTATGAATGACAAATTTAGATTTTACTTTTCTGGCCATGGAAGCCCCAAAAATCCAGAAGATAAAAATGAAACTTTTGAAGAAAATATAATGGCTCTTTGGATGAATGATAACTCCATGGACGTTCAAGAATTTACTAGATCTTTAGATGAACTCCCTTCTGACATGCAAACTCAAGTGGTAATGGTTCAATGTTATTCTGGTGGATTCGCTCAAATAAATTATGAAGGGGGAATTAAAAAGAACTCTTTAAGTTCACATAATCGATGTGGTTTTTTCTCTCAGCTCTCCTTTTTACCGGCAGCCGGTTGTACGCCAGACGTCACCCAACGAGAAGAATACAGCACTTACTTTTTTTCAGCCTATAGAGGAGAAGATGAAAAAGGAAATCCTGTCAACGCAGATTACAATAGAGATGGCAAAATTACTTCTAATGAAGCACACGCCTACACTGTTATTTATGAAAACTCTATTGATATTCCCGTTACTACTTCCTCAGAACTTTTAAGAGATCAAGATTTTGATTTTTCTGACCTTGCTAAAAATATCTCTCTTCAAGAGCTGTGGAATGAGATGAGTCCTTCTGAAAAAGCCATAACTCAAGGCCTTACAAAAAAGCTCGGTATCTCTATCAATAATAGCTGGACAAGTGATGCCTTGCTCCAAGAAAAAAATAAAGTTCATATAGAAAAGCACGCTCCTTCTGAAGAAAATTATAATACTATCCTTGAACAATTTTTACCTTTAAGAGAAGAGCTCCAAAGCTATTTTCAAAGCAAACATGAATTTTTTAAAAGTGCCCCTTCTGCTATATCCTTTGGTCCTTCTTTGGCCTATGCTCCGCAAGAAAGCGTTAAAATAGCCATGATTGATCTTAGGAACCATCCTAGTTTTGAAAAATTTAAAAATCTTAAGCAAGAGCTGGATACTGCTGCAGACGAAGAAGACATGTGGCTAAAATTAGAACGAAAATGGCTTCGATTGATTTTCTTAGTTAATACGAAGCTCTCTGAAAGAAAACTGGAAGAAAGTACAAATATCACTCTAAAAGAAAAATATCTTAATCTTAAAACGTGCGAGGAAACTTCTTTCTTTTAATTATTTTTTCTTAAATAAATCTTCAGCAGATTTAAAACGCCCTTTGGTATGGTCATCCCCTTGGGCTTTGGCAAACCCATATTTAATAGCATCTTTATCTGTCGGTTTTTTAGCTATGCACTGAACCACTTGTTTCCCATCCACTTCGCCTTCATTATAATAGAGGATTTGAAGATTACTTAAATTTTTTAAAAGTTCATTGGGAACGTAGTAATCACTATTTTCTAACTCTGGGATAGGATTTTTTGCCAATTGATCGGTCGTATAATTTTCAATGAGAACGGTACCCCCTTGGGCCAATGCTCTAAAAATTTCATTATAATACCGAGGAGCAGGTTTCACATAGGCCATGACAATAGAATCAAACCCCAGCATGGGGAAAACATACATATCAAGATCAGCAATCTTTGTTTCAATTTGAACCCCTTTATCATAAGCCAGTTTTTTGGCTTTTTCGATGGCCACGTCTGAAATATCTAATCCTAAAACTTGAAACCCCTTTTGAGCTAAAAAAACAGCATTTCTTCCCTCACCCATCGCAAGGTCTAGCACTTTCCCTTGACGTAGACGTTCCCACTTTTCTTTAAGAATGGAAATGGGATTTTCTCCATAAAAAAATCCAGGCTTGCTATAAAGTTTATTCCATTTTTCTTTTTTAAACATATAGGCTTTGCTATAACTTATTTTTTTTCATTTGAAAACCAAAAACCCTATAAAATCATGCAGGTCAGTACCTATCTGAGCTTAAAATACGTGCCCCATTCATACTCTTAACAGGTGTAAAGCAAAAAACGTCACTTTGGTTTCTATAGCTGAATATAGGGCTTTTAACTAAGTTGGCACTCTTTTTGCTCTTTATAAAATAAAGGATTGGTTGAAATGTATAAAATAGTTAAAAAAACATGGCTTATTGTTATTTTGATTTTGGGATTATTTTCCAATTATGGCTTCACGGGAGAAAATGATAACCCTTTTGATCCAGAATCTTCTGAAGCCATTGGCAGTATCTTTCATCAAGAATTACAAAAGATACGAGGATCCCGAATATCTGTCCAAGAAAAAGGAGGCCGGTATGCTGAGCTGGGAGAAAGCGCACTAGAAGTCCCCAAGGCATATCCTTTGGCCATAGAGGCTTTTGAAGAAGCTCTGAAAATGGACCCTATGAATTCAAAAGCCAATTTTTATCATGGCATTTTAAAACCCTTTCTTCATCTTCGGGGATTTTCGATGAGGCTTTCAAAAATTTTATCCCCAGAAGCAGTCAGCCAACTAACCTTCAGTGCAGTGAATGATGAAAAAGACGCTGAACTTCAAAAAATTATATCAGAGTTCTTACATGATGCTAACCATCGTCCAATATTTAAAACAATGACCGAGTTTCAAACCTTTTTATTCTCCGAACTATTACCCCTACTGGAAGAGTCTAAACGAAAAATGGATGTCGCCCTTAGAGATCCCACATTTAAAATTAAGTTTGTAATATCTCGCTGGGATAATCCAAAGCTTTGGAGTGGGCATCAAGGATATGTTATTTTTGATGCCATTGATGTTCTTAGCGTTAAGCACGTATGTGAAGGATTAATTTTCTTCATTAAAATCTTTTCAGCCTATGATTTAGATGCTCTTCTCAATCTCAGAAATGAATTTACAAATAAGGAAGGTGATACCCAAAAAGAGGTGATAGAGGCCATTAGAAAGTATCCTTCATTTTTGACACTCAAAAAAGGCTTCGCTCTATCGCTTAAAGAGGTACTTCGTGATGCCCCCAATGCCATTGAAGGACTAAGGCTTATTGGGAAAATGCTTAAAAATGATACTGTTCGGGCAGAAAAATTATTTAATACTTTTAAAACTGAATCTGATTACCAAGATTTTTTAGATGGCCTTACCAAAGCTACAGAGGTTATTTCTGGTCCTTTTGAAGTTCAAATTGAAGCCAATAATGCTGAAAATCCCAATCCGAAAAAGATCCTTGTTAACGGGACTGTCTTTTTATCAAAACCCATACCAGATTTAAAAGCCTTATTACCAAGAGAATTTAGCAAAAATGGAAAGATTGCAAAATCATTCCCAGATCAAACCTTTGGGGGATTAATTCCAAATGGAGATTTTATCAGTTCCCTCTGTGCTCTTCCTAAAGAAGTACGCTTGGCAAAGGGCTTCTGTGAAGATGAGGAGAGACAAAAATGAAATTTGTAATTGTACTCATCGTCAGTCTTTTAAGCTCAATTGCTTTTGCGCAAGACCTTGTTGGCAACGCTGTTAATGCATCCGGAACACTTGTAGATCAACGAGGCTATAAAATCCGATATTCAGCTCCCTATATGGAAAATGTTTTTAAGACTGGCTTAGTTTATGTAAAAAATCCGCAGATGACCATTTACCTTCCAGATGGTTCTTCATTTGCCATTCAAGCCGACACAGTCACAATGGATACTTCTACAAAAGAATTGTTATTTAAAAATATTGTGAAAATAAAAACAAAAAATGGAGAACTTCAAACAAATTTTATGAAATTAGCACTTCGTCAGCTTCACCTAACTTCTTCCTCACCTTTTACATTTCATGGAAAAACTAAAAAACTTCCTAAAAAATTTCAAGGACAAGCTTTCTATGCCAGTACAACCGATTACAAATTACACTTATTTAACCTAAAAGGAGGAAAATCTAAGTCATTAGATTTTTAACTATATATGACACATAAAAAAATAATTTTAATTACAAGTATGCTCTTGGGATTCGTTTGGTCTTCACAAGGATATAGCCAAGAAAGACTCTCACATGAAGCAAGAACGGCTATTATCGAAAAAAGCACAGCTTATCTTATTAAACATCAATCCACAAAGGGAGATTGGCCCACAAATACATACCCTACTGTTATGACAGCATTGTCAGGACTTGCACTATTGAGTGCAGGAAACACCCCTCAAAGCGGCCCCTATGCTTCAAACGTTGAAAAAATTGTCCTTTATCTTTTGGGAGCTCAAAATAGCCGAGGAATTATCGCTGCCGATTCTGGGCAAGAAATGTATAGCCATGGGTATTCAACTCTCTTTTTAAGTCAGGTTTATGGAATGAGCCACTATGATAAGCGAATTGAAAGAGCTTTAAGAGCTGCCGTCAGAGCAATTGGAGAAAGCCAAAGCCCAAAAGGAGGATGGAATTATAATTACTCTTCTACACCAACCAGCGATGAAGGGTCTGTCACTATCACCCAAGTTCAAGCATTACGGGCAGTTTACAATGCAGGAATCCAAGTTCCAGAAACAGTAATTAATAAAGCAGTAGATTATGTTATTAAATCTCAAACCGAAGATGGATCCATTGCCTATCAAGTAGGAGGAACAAATGGAACTGCCGCTCTCACGGCTGCAGGAATGGCTGTTCTTTTTAATGCCGGACAATATGAAATTACCGATGTCCACAAAAAGGGATTTTTATTTTTGGATAATAATCTTTCATCCCTCCTTAGTAACACCCATTTTATGTATACAAATTTTTATGCCGCCCAAGTTTATAAACAGAGAAGTATTCGTGCTGAAGATCAAGATATTTGTAATCGGTATTTTACATTAATTGAAAAGACCCTTAAGCAATCAATGAAACGAGATGAACAAGGAAATATCTATTGGAGCGATATGTATACACCCATTTATGGAACTGCGATGGCAACCCTTATTCTTGCAGCTCCTCTGGAGTATCTCCCAATTTTTGTCAATTAAGATGAAGAAAATGAAAAAACAAATCTTTCTCCTTATAGCACTTATTCTCATCATATCGAATCGAGCTCTCGCTGATCCTCCTATAGTTACTACCAATATGGAATTGCCCTCTATTGCGTATCACCCCATTTTGGCAAGCTTTATGGATAAAATCAGTGAACTTAAAACACAAAATCAAATGGATGAAACCATTCCTATTTATTTTGATCTTCTTGGTTATGTTGAAGACCATCCAACTGAAAAAATGCCCTATATTCCTCAGGCTTCTGGTAGTCAATTTCTTACAATTGAACAGTTTGTAATCCAAGAACTTTTAACATTGGCTGCAAAAAAATACTTTGAAAGGCCAGAGTTAAAATCAACCTTGCTGGAAATTAATGCAGAAATTAAGGACCTTTATAGAGAGGCTCAAGAACTCCATGATCTATCGGGATTAGAAAAAAATATCCCTAAAATCATACTCTCTTCTGATCGGCTTGCTATTTTTCAATTCTTAATCGCCTATCACTTAGAGCGAGGGGAGCTTTCAAAAGCTCTTTATTACATCACGATTCAAGAAAAAATTATCCCCGAGGCTGAAAAAGTCGTTCTTAATCGTCAAAAAAAATTGATTGAGAGATTGACTCAATCTGCCGTTGCTGTTCTTCCTCAAGAAG
>Ga0156294_1105_pt3 | contig 15221 bp, 19 predicted proteins | sample RifCSPlowO2_12_FD_107942 | JGI IMG/M metagenome (GOLD analysis project Ga0156294, IMG submission 107942) | Deltaproteobacteria bacterium RIFCSPLOWO2_12_FULL_38_8
AAAAATGATTTTGCCTGAGGGTGATAGAGGCAAGTGGGGTGAAATTGAAAAAATTCCATATTTGAAATGGCAACTCCTGCTCGGTATGCCATGGCAATACCATCTCCGGTGGCGGTGTCAGGGTTTGTGGTATAAAGATATACTTTTCCAGATCCTCCTGTTGCAAGAACGGTAATAGGAGCCAAAAAACTTTCGATTTTTTGTGTTTTGATATTTAAGGCATAGGCGCCCCAACAATGATCTTTTTTCAAGGGATCTAAGAATTTACGAGTAGTGATAAGGTCAATAGCCTCATGGTATTCAAAAATATGAATATTGGGGTGATGTTTGACTTTTTGAATTAAGGCGCAAGAGATAGCTTTTCCAGTGGTGTCTTTAGCGTGAAGAATACGTCGGTGAGAATGACCACCTTCTTGATGGAGATGAAATTCTTTTTTTTGCTGCTTTGTAAATTGTACTCCCCATTGAACGAGTTCTTTGATTCGAGCAGGGCCTTCCGTAACACAGAGAGTAACAATAGCAGGATCACAGAGTCCATCACCAGATTTCAAAGTATCTTGAATGTGTCGTGTAAAAGAATCTTTTTCGTCAAATACGGAAGCAATGCCACCTTGGGCATAGGAAGTGGCGGATTCTTCGAGCCGGTCTTTGGTGATGAGATGAACGTTTCCATGATCTGCTACTTTTAGGGCATAAGAGAGGCCAGCAATGCCACTGCCAATGACCAGAAAGCCACATTTTTTCATATTCTTTGTCATATCTCAGGTAGATACAGAGCGCAATGGGGCCTGTCTTATTCTGCTTGATTTTGTGCTGGAAACTCCCGTACCATAAACCTATATATGCATAAGCTCTTTCCCCTTAATATTCTAAAAGAAGGTCTTACAGAGCTCATCACTCCCTTTGGGGGAATTTTAGTGCTCATTAGCTTTGTTTTTTCTTTGGGACTTGGAATTTTAAGTCTTTTAGTAGGAGTATTAATTTTTGGTCCTACGACTTTGTTATTGGGGGATCGCCCCGTCATTTTGTGGATGATCTTGCCATTTCTGTATGTGTTTTATTTTTTCTTACTGGTTGTCTTTGTGGTTTTTCAAGAATTTTTTGTTTTATTTTATATTTCTAGACGGGAAGAAAAGAAAACTTCTTTATGGAGTATAGATGTACTTCAAGAAGAAGGGGGGAGACTTAAACTCTATCTTGTGACAACCGCAAAAGCTTTTTTTCGTATTAAAACATTCTTCCACTATTTTATGGTGTGGCCTATTTCTATGTTAGAGTATCAAGAAAATTTAACTTCCGATGTTGTGTTAGCTCGCAGTGAAAAAGTGGTTGGAGAAAACTCCTGGGCTCTTTTTTATTTTTTCTTATTTTTTGTAGTGCTGTATCTTTTGGCAATGTTTTTCCTAGGGCGTGTCATCACTCAGCTTTTATTCTGCCCCATTTTACTTTCCTATTTTGCCCTGTGCCTCATCGTCTACTTTAAACGATTAAAATCGTAAGCGGGTGAGGCTAGGTTATACGAACCGATGACAAATTATATTATTTGATATATATTATATATGTTTTAGGAGGCATAGCGTGAGTCCAACTGTAGTTATTATTGATGGAGCCAGATTTTTCTTCTTCTCGAATAAGGGGAATGAAAAGCCACATGTTCATGTTCAAAAAGGTTCCCATCTTTGTAAATTCTGGCTCGCACCAAAAGTTCGTTTGGCTCATAATAGTGGTTTTAAACTTCATGAATTAAGAAAAATTGAAGCCATTGTTTTGGAAAATAGAGAGATCTTTTTAAGGAGGTGGTATGAGTTCTTTAAGACTTGAAGATAAAATAAGATTAGAAAAATTTTGGATTATAGGTGGTTATTTACATATAAAAACAACATCTGGGAAAATTATAAAACGGCATAAATCTATTTCTCCAAAGCTTGAAAATGCAACTAAAGCACAGCTTTTAAATTTTGAAATTTTAGGGAGTGGCATTGGGATTCATTGGCCTGATTTAGATGAAGATTTATCGGCCGTTTTTTTAATTTATCCCGAAAGATTTAGTATGCCTCAAAAGAAAGCCTCATAGAAAATCGTAAGCCGACGACCGGAATCGAACCGGTGACCTGCTCATTACGAATGAGCTGCTCTACCAGCTGAGCTACGTCGGCCTAAAAAATACTCATATCAAGAATAGTCTTGAAACTTCAATCTTTTTTCAGTTAAGTAAGTGTTTATATGTCCCAACATCTTCTTCGTCCGACTGTTGCAGAGATTGACCTATCTGCTTTGGAATTTAATGTAAAACAATTGCAACAAAAAATTGGGCCTAAAGTATCCATCATGGCGGTGGTGAAAGCCAATGCCTATGGCCATGGTGATAGTGCTATTGCTGCGCGATTAGAAAAATTAAAAGTACCTTTTTTAGCGGTGGCGTATTTGGAAGAGGGGATTCGCTTAAGAGAAAATGGCATTAAAACTCCCATTGTTATTTTGACGGGTGGACAAGATCCTAAAACGTTTTCAGAGCTTTGGGCCTATCACTTAACCCCTGTATTTTATCACCTGGATTTTTTAAATGCGTATAATGCTTTTTGTAAGAAAAAAAATAAAAAAGGAACGGTGCACATCAAAGTAGATACAGGAATGAATAGATTAGGATTTACTTTAGAAAATGCTCATAAGTTATTTAAATCAATTAATAAATTTAAAAATATACAGTTTCAAGGAATGATGACTCATTTTGCCAATGGAGAGCGTCATAGTCATTTTAATGAAGCTCAAATTCAACTATTTCGTCAGTTAAAAAAAATAAGTCCCATTTCATTTCCCTATACACACTTGGCCAATAGCGGAGCTATTTTAAATGATTTTGGGGTGAATGAAAATTTGGTGCGCCCTGGAATTACGCTTTATGGAGCCTATCCCACCAAAGCACTTCGAGAAAAATTGGAATTAAAGCCTGTGATGACGTTAAAGAGTAAAGTGATTCAGTTAAAGAAAGTGAAAAAGGGAGATTATATTAGCTATGGATATACGCATCGCTTTACGCAAGATGGATGGGTTGCAACCATTCCCATGGGGTATGCCGATGGATTGATGAGAAATTTTTCAAATAAAGGTGAGGTACTGATTCGGGGGAAAAAAGCTTCTATCGTTGGAGTAGTATGCATGGATGTTTGTATGGTCGAAGTGACACATATTCCTGAAGCTGGGATAGGAGATGAAGTAGTTATTCTTGGGAAACAAGGGAAGAATCAAATAACAGTAGAAGACATGGCAGAACGTATTCAGTCTATTCCTTGGGAAATTTTATGCGCCGTATCATATCGAGTGCCTAGAGTAGTGCTAAAGTAGTTGCAATTCACCTTAAAAATACTCATAATCTGGGCGTGAAGATTTTAAGAGCCCTCGTTTCTGTCTCTAATAAAGAAGGCATTGTTGATTTTGTTAAAGTGCTTCGAAAACAAAAAATAGAAATTATTTCTACGGGTGGAACGTCTAAACTTTTGGAAGAAAATAATATTAAAGTCATGTCTGTGTCTGACTACACGGGATTTCCTGAAATTTTACAGGGGCGGGTTAAAACGCTTCATCCTAAAATTTATGGAGGGCTGTTGGTGAGGCGTGCCGATCCTCATCAATTAGAACAGCTTAAAGAATTTGGGATTTCAGAAATTCATATGGTGGTTATTAATCTTTATCCTTTTGAGCAAACCATTGCAAAAGCGGACTGTACGCTTTCAGATGCCATTGAAAATATTGATATCGGAGGGGTAAGTCTTATTCGGGCAGCTGCCAAAAATTATCAAGATGTCATTGTGATTACGGATCCCAAAGATTATGCGCTTATTTTAGAAGAAATGAATAAAAATAATCATGAAATTTCTTCTGAAACTCGTATGCGATTAGCTGTCAAAGCATTTTCTATGACGGCCGCTTATGATCGCCACATTTCTAATTATTTATATGGGCTCACGGATAATCAAAAAGATACGGATAAGTTTTTTACTCCCAGTTTCCAATTACGCTATCGAAAAGTACAAGATTTGCGGTATGGGGAAAATCCTCATCAAGGAGGGGCTTTGTATGTGGATGAAACTACCCAAGAGCCCTCTATTCCTAAAGCAAAAATATTGGGGGGAAAAGAACTTTCTTTTAATAATATTTATGATTTGCACCATGGATTAGATATTGCCAAAGAATTTAAAGAACCCATATGTGTCATTATTAAGCACACCAATCCCTGTGGAGTAGGACGGGATAAGCATAGCATGACCAAGGCGTTTCAAGCTGCCTTGGACTCAGATCCTCAGTCAGCCTTTGGAGGGGTTGTGGTTTTAAATCGAGAAGTGTCAGAGGAATGCGCGCTACTCATGAATAAGATTTTTTTAGAAGCTATTTTAGCACCCTCTTTTGATAAAAAAGCACTGTCACTTTTGGAAAAGAAAAAGAATCTAAGACTTTTAACGTTGGATTTTAACGGAGATGTTTCTCCAGAAAAAGTGGATTTTAAAAAAATTACGGGTGGATTACTGGTGCAGCATCGGGACCTAGGAACCATAGATCCAAAGCCTTGGACGGTAGTGACAGGTGAAAAAGTGTTAGACTCTATTCAAGAGTCATTGGTGTTTGCGTGGAAAGTCGCCAAGCACATGACGTCCAATGCCATTGTCATTGCCAATGCATCGCATACAGTAGGAATGGGGGTAGGGCAAACTTCTCGAGTGGAAGCAGTGAAACAAGCCTTAGAAAAAGCGCAAGGAAAAACCAAGGGCGCGGTTTTAGCTTCAGACGGGTTTTTCCCTTTCCGAGATAGTATTGATCTTTTAGAGGGATCTCATTTGGCCGCTATTGTGCAACCGGGGGGCTCTATTCGAGATGAAGAAGTGATTCAAGCCGCCAAAGAAAAAAAGATAACCATGGTTTTTACAAAAACTAGACATTTTAAACACTAATGGCTTCCTCTCCTAAAGAATGGTTGGTTCGAAAAGCCAAGCGCCACTATATTGGCCCCTTTGATACAGAAACCGTTAAAAAACTTATTCGAGAAGCAGAAATTGGTGCCTATGATGAAATTGCCCGTTCTGAACAACCTTGGGGATATGTTAAAGATTGCCCGCCTTTTTCACAATATGTAGAAGAAGAAAAAACCGTTAATCTCTCTCCGGAAGAAGTGACCTCCGTGACACAGCCGGGAGTGAAGGGATATACGGCTCCTCCTGTTTCTTCAAAGCCACTTCCTCCTAAACTAAAAGAAGTACCCTTGTCTCCAAAACCCATTGAGATGGTTCCTCTCTATAAACGCAGATGGGTGCCTTGGATAGGAGGGAGTTCTTTATTGGTGATCTTTATGGTTGTTATTTGGAGAATACTTCCTCATCCAGAAATAAAAAAACCTTTTGAGTCTGAGCTATCTACGGTTTCTGTCAATCAAAAAGAAAAAACGCCTCCTCTAGAAGAAATTTCTGATGTATTTCAAAAAGTAAATGTTTTATTTTACCAGGCCAAAATAGAAGAGTCGGCAGGAGAATATAAAAAAGCTCATGAGCTTTATCAAAAAGCGCTTAGCTTAAATCCAGCGGATGTCAGAGCCAAAGTCAGGCTTTTGGCTTTAGATCTTCAGGAAAATAAAAATAGTGATCAGCTGCGAACGCAGTTTTTAACCCTTCTCAGTGATCGACAATTGCCGAAAACATGGGTCGTAGAAATAGAAAATTATTTAGGACTATTAGATTTAAAAGAGAATAATTTTTCAAAAGCATTGCCTCATTTTCAAGTGGCTATTCAACAGGATTCTAATTTTTCTCCTGCACATTTTAATTTAGGCTACTGCTATTTTTATGAAAAACAATATTATAATGCTCGGAAATATTTTGAACGGGCGGTTCAATTACAGCCAAACCTTCCTCTCATTTATTTGTATTTGGGAAGAACACTTCAGAAACTCAATAAAAACGAAGAAGCCATTCGGGAATACATGAATGCTAATCGAATTAATCCTAATCTTCCTCAGTCGTATCTTTATTTAAGTGTTATTTATTTTAAACTAAATCAACGAAAGATGGCTTTTTCATTTTTAGAAAAAATGGTTCAACGAGATCCTGATTATGAGAAAAATTATTATAAGGATTTTCGATATACTCAAGAAGAGTTGAGCTATCGATTTATTATTCAGGCCTATTCTTTTATGCTGAAAGAAAAAGGAATTTCTCCGACACTGATGGCAGGATTGGGATTGTTATATTATCTGGATGGTAATATTGCTCAAGGCAAAGAATGGATTCAAAAAGCAATTCAAACCAATAAAGAAGATGCGACAGTGCACATGATCTATGGCTATGTTCTGCAAAAAGAAGGGGATTTAGAGGGGGCCTTATCGGAACTTAAAACGTCTCTTCGGTATCGGTATGAAAATAGTTTAACGCATGTTTTTATGGCAGATATTCATATCCGATTGGGATATTATCAAGAAGCTATTGAGCACTGTCGAAAGGTATTTAGTTTTGATCCTTTTTATGGAGCCGCATATCATTTATTAGGGGTGGCTTTGATTCATTTGGATCGAGTAGGGGAAGCTCAAGAAGCGTTTAATAAAACGTTGGAATATGATCCCAACTATTTACCTTCAAAAAAAATGCTCCTTCAATATTCAAAATGAAAGTTTTAATCATTGGTAATGGTGGACGTGAACATGCACTTTGTTGGAAGTTAAAACAAAGTCAGCAGGTGACAGAGTTATTTTCTTCCCCTGGAAATGCAGGGACAGCTCAAATTGCCCAAAATGTCTCTATAGGTATTCAGGATGTTTTGGGGTTAAAAACATGGGCTTTGGAGCATGCCATTGATTTTACCGTGGTTGGCCCTGAAATCCCCTTAAGTTTAGGTATTGTTGATCAATTTAAAAAGGCAGGGCTTTCTATTTTTGGGGTAACTCAAAAAGCAAGCCAATTAGAGGCCAGTAAAGTTTTTTCAAAAAAACTCTTACAAAAATACCGTATTCCAACGGCTCTTGCACAGATTTTTAATGCGTATGATCAAGCTTGTGACACTATTGCTTCTTCATCTGTATCGTATCCTTTAGTCATTAAGGCCGATGGCTTAGCTCAGGGAAAAGGAGTGGTGATTTGTTCCTCGGCAAAAGAAGCTAAAGAAACGTTGGATATGCTTATGAAACAAAAACAATTTGGGGGTGCAGGAAACAGTGTTGTGATTGAAAATTTTTTAGAGGGAGAAGAACTGTCTTATTTGGGATTAATGGATGGGAATCACTTTTTACCCTTAGCAACTTCTCAAGATCATAAAAAAATATTGGAAGGGGATCAAGGGCCCAATACAGGAGGGATGGGAGCCTATTCTCCGGTTTCTTGGTTTAATGATACGTGGGAAGCCAAAATTCAAAAAGAAATTGTAAATCCTCTGCTATCAGCATTTAAAAAAGAAGGGATAGAGTATCAAGGAATTTTATATATTGGTTTATTGATTTCTAAAGGAGTTCCTTATGTTTTAGAATTTAATGTTCGATTTGGGGATCCTGAGGCTCAGGTGCTTTTATGCCGATTGCAGTCAGATCTTTTATCTGTTCTCACTGCTACGATGCAAGGAAAGTTAAATACGCTTCAATTGAAATGGGATCCAAGGCCGGCGGTGGGTGTGGTCATGACATCCGGGGGATATCCCGGAGCATATCAGACAGGATATGAAATTAGTGGCCTAGAGGCAGTTCAGTCCTTATCGGATGTTACTTTATTTCATGCGGGAACTGTGTTAAAGAATGGGAAAATTTTAACGGCTGGAGGGCGAGTATTAAATGTAGTGGCTTTGGGGGAAACCTACGATAAAGCCATTCAAGCGGTCTATGAAGCGGTTAAAAATATTCATTGGAAAGATGCTTATTATCGAAAAGATATAGGATATCGAGTATGTCAAAAGCAAAAATTGCCATTTTAGTGGGGAGCGATTCAGACGTCGTAACCATGCAGGTAGGGACAAAGATTCTAAAAGAATTAAAAATTCCCTATGAATTTCATATTTACTCTGCCCATCGTACACCCAAAGAAACGCTCCAATTTTCTCAATCGGCTCAAAAAAGGGGAATTTCAGTGATTATTGCCGGAGCAGGGATGGCCGCGCATTTAGCGGGCGTCATTGCTTCTCATACGCTTCTTCCGGTGATTGGAGTTCCCATGGAAGGAAAGCTTCAAGGGTTGGATGCATTGTTATCGACGGTTCAAATGCCTAAAGGGATTCCTGTGGGAACCATGGCCATTGGAAAAACAGGTGCGGCTAACGGTTGTTTATTTGCAGCACAAATTTTAGCATTACAAGATCGTGCCTTATTGCATCGTCTCCAAAATTATCGTCAGAAAATGACTCAAGAGGTATTAAGAAAAAATGAAAAACTCCATTCCAAGTGATTTTCTAACTATTAAAGAAGTTTTGCAAAAAGGGGGAGTTATCTGTTACCCCACAGAAACCGTTTATGGATTAGGATGTGATCCTTTTAATCGGGCGGCCGTTGAAAAAGTATTTAAACTTAAAGAGAGGAAGTTGGAACAATCTCCACTTCTGTTGATTCCCAATAAAGAATGGGTGTTAAGGCTGGCTAAAGATATTTCTAAGACAGCCCTTCAGGTTATTGAACAATTTTGGCCGGGGCCCCTGACTCTTGTTTTAAATGCTTCTTCTCAAATTCCTTCTTGGCTTATTCGAGATGATGAAAGCATTGCCCTTAGGATTTCTTCTCATCCATGGGTGAGTGCTTTTTTAAATTATTATGGATTCCCGATTGTTTCTACCAGTGCTAATAAAAGAGGTGCTGTGAGCAGTCAATCTTTAAAGGATGTTAAAACTTATTTTCCTCAAGGCATTGATTATACGGTGGACGGTGGAGAACTTTCTTTTTCGAGAGGATCTACGATTGTCTCTGTGAGAGACAATACCATTCAGCTCATTCGTTCGGGAGATGTTACTTTAGAGCAACTTAAAAGAATATATGGCCAAGGTTCGCCCCTTTAAAGCTTTCTTTTATAATCCTCAAAAAATAAAAACATATGAAAATGTTTTTGTTCCCCCATATGATGTCATTTCTAATGATGAGAAAAAAAGATTTTTTAAAAAAAGTCCCTATAATTTTGCTCGGATTATTTTAGGAAAAACAAAAAAAGATGGGTATAAAACCGTCGCTAGGCGGTTTAGGGAATGGCAGAAAAAAAATATTCTTGTCCAAGATTTTAAAGAGTGCTTTTATTTTGTGGAACAAAGTTTCCCTCATCAGGGGCACAAGGTTCATCGATATTGCATTGCGCTTACGGTGAGCCTGGCTGATTTTAAGAAGAGATATGTTAGACCTCATGAGCATACTTTAGAAGCTCCTAAATCAGATCGGCTAAAAATTCTTAAGGCCTGTCAGGCAAATTTAAGCCCTGTTTTTATGATGTACGAGGATTCGACACGATTTCTAGAAAAAAGTATTTTAAAGGGTTGCCATCGGCCATGGATTCAAGCCAGAGATCACCACGGAGTGGTGAATAAAGTCTGGAAGATAGCGGATGATCGGCTCATAGCTCAAATCCAAAAAAAATTATCCAACAAAATATTTTATATTGTCGATGGACATCATCGATTTGCGACAGCGCTTCGATATCGAGAGCTCCAAGGAATGTCCGGTACTCATGACTTTGTGTTGACGATGCTTGCCAATATGAGCGATCCAGCTTTGGTTATTAATCCTATTTATCGCTTGTTACCTAAAACTTCTGATTTTGATAAGGGAAACTATCTTAAAACGTTAGAGTCTTTATTTTATATTCAAAAAAAGAAAAAGATTTCAAATTTAAAACCTCATCAGTGGGGAATTCTGTTTTCAAAAGATCCTTATTTTTATGAGCTTTCATTAAAGGATAAAAAAAGAATTTTGGAAAAGATGAAGGGCTCTAAAGAAGTCAAAGCATTGGATGTGGCTATTCTTCAGCAGGTCATTATTCCTGGACCCTATATATCATCTTTGGAATATATCAGAGGGGTGGGAGAGCCTTTTCAAAAAGCATTAAAATTGATTCGATCAGGGAAAAGTGAAGTTCTATGGTTTGTAAAGGAACCGACTGTACAACAACTTAAAAAAGTTTCCGATGTTCAAGAAGTGATGCCCCCTAAAAGCACCTATTTTTATCCCAAACTTCTTTCAGGTACTCTGATCCGGATTCTCTAGTAGTCATCCTCCGGCTTGACCGGAGGATCCATTTTTCTAGATTCCCCGATCAAGTCGGGGAATGACAAAATTGGATTCGTCTCTTAATTTAAATTTACCGAAATACCTAAAATAACCGATTTGTCTCGTGTGCGGGTGAATTGGTTTCGATTGATGAGGTGAAGATTTACTTTCTCAGTAAGTTGGTGTTTTAAAGCGGTATCTAGGGTTTTTAAAAACATGTTGTAATAAAATTGGCTTCGGAGTTCTTGGACAATTTTTTGTTCCATAAAAAAAGTAGGTCTTTCGGATACGATATTGTAGCCGACCTTCATTTTATCAAATACCAGATTGGATACCCCTAGGGAAGGTTCTTGAAAATTAGGGCTAAAGCTCATTGCGATATTTCGACTGGATTCTTTTTTGAGGGTGTTCGTGATTTTTTTTGAGTAATGAGCCAATTCCATAATATTAGAAAAGGGAGAATCTTTGAGAGCTTCTGCTACATTATCTTGCATCGTATCTTTTAAATTATCAAAAACAAGATGTGTCATGTGAGACGTATATTCTTGAAGAAGTTTTGTTTCATAGATTTTCTCTGCTGCTCCTCCCAGAAGGGGAGGAATGCTCAAATTTAAAAGTTTAAAACGGTTTTGCTCTTGAAACAATGTTTCTCGAAAAGAAGGAGTATTAAACGTAGACATAAGAAAGCTCAAAGGCGTTTTGGGTTGAGAAGGAGATGGGGATATGTTTTGGTTGCTGAGATCTTGCCCATAGGCAATGCCCAAAAAGGGAATACAGAGTAACAAGGTAAAAATAGTCTTCATAGGCCTTCTCTTCCTACCTTTAAATAGTGCAAAGAAGGGGCCATTTCATAAATCTATTTTATTAATAAGTATATGTAATTATTATGCTTTTTTGATTAATTTTAGATGAGAATATCATTAAATCATCATAGTTGCTTATATTTTAAGCGTCGATGATGGCCACTAAACAAAGGATTCATAAAAATACAGTAGTTTTATGAGGTTATAAGGGATGTTTAAAAGCGATACTGAATTCCGAAGATAACTCTCTTTTCATTATTGGCCGAAAAGAGATTCATATTCTCGATCAGGATTTTTGTATTTTCAGAGAGTTTTTTGGAAACAATGGCTTCTAAAGTTTTATCTTTGCTGTGATAGGAAACATTCGTGTCAACTCCCGAATTTAATGAGTTTCCCATAGAGAGCACCGGTTTAACATAATCCGTTCCTACATTAATCTTAGGGGTGAATTTATTTTTTTCGAGAAGAATGTCTGAAGAAGTTATTACGGGTATGGCTTGTACCGGCGTAGAAGGAGCAGCTTCAAGATCAGGGAGAAAAGAGTTTCGAATATTCTTTTTAAAATATCTTTTTATTTGAGATAGGGCTTGAGAGAGACTGGCTTGGGTTGACTGGTTCATCAATTCTTGAGCTCTGGACTGGTTGGTGAGAGAAGTACTAACTTGGTCTGTGGTAAATCCATAAAGATTCTTAAAGGTAGGGGCAATGGTTTTTTGAGAATAGCCTAAGATGTTTTTGTAAAGGAGAGTGGTTTCGGAAAAATCTATATTTTTTTCATCAAGTTTTGTATAGGAAAAATCGATATCAGACGATAGACCGAAGGCAGAGGGAGATACAATCGGCATCAAAAAGGCCCATATCAAAAGAACGTTCTTCATAGCGACTATCCTATGGATGCAATTACAATGCCATGTTTTTAATAGAATTTCTTTGCTTAAGTGCTTAAAATTACAGTGTTTTTTTTGATGCCTTATTTTCATTTTTAACCTTTAACCTGCTATATTTTTAACAGGATGACAGTTTTTGTCAATTATTTCAAGAGTTTGGTGTGTAGTGTTTTAATATATTTAGGATGATTTTTTTTAACTCAGAATCTTTTAAGTGTGATTCTGAATTTTTCCACACATTTAAACTCATCACTTCTTTATCGGAAAGAGGCGTTTTTTCTTGAGCTTTGGCCGGAAGCGAAGATTTTAATTCTTGTGATATTTCTCCTACTTTAAAATAAATATCATTTAATTGAATTCGTAACTCTTTAGAAATTTTATGCATGAGTTCAGATTTCATGAGCTGAATTTGAGTGAGCCACGTTGAATTTGCAGCGGTAACCGTAAGATGATGGTTCGATAATTTTAAAGGTTGGCAGCGTTTTGAAATCTGAGGGCCTACTAATGTTTCCCAATGGGTCCAAATTCGATATTCATGAAGTTTAGAAGACCAGTGTTTTTTGAAAAAAAAATCTTGAAGAAAAGTTCCAACCAACGCGAGAGGAGGGCTTTTAGACATTCCTAGGCTGCTTTATCATCCTCAAGAAAATAAATTTTCCCAGCGGCGATTTCTCGAAGGGACATGACGGCCGGTTTATTACCGGTCATCGAAATTAAAGGTTCAGAACCTTTTAAGAGTTGCTTTGTTCTTTCAGTTGCAAGAATAACCAGCTCAAATCGGTTATTTACTTTTTCTAAACAATCTTCAACGGTAACGCGTGCCATAAAATCTCCTTTCCCATATCTCTAACAAATGATTGAACGAAAAGCAACCCTATGTTAGCGTCCTTCCCATGGTTCGTTATCTTTTGGTGATGATGATTTGTTTAGGGCATGTGGCTTGTGGATATCACTTTTATAGTGTCAAAGAGTCTTTGCCCGGAGGGGTTAAACGCGTTTCAATAGCGACCTTTAAAAATGATACGAATGAAGCAGGGATCGAGAATACGTTTACCTCAGCTTTAAGAAATGAATTTTTTAAAAGTAAAGTTATAAAAATTGTAGATTCTCAAAAAGCAGAGGCAGAAATTATTGGCCGAGTAAAACAGATTTCCATTGATCCTACGGCTCAGTCTGAGAAACAAATTTCTTCTCGAGGAACCAAAATTTTAGCGTTGGAATATAATGTAAATGTGAGTGTGGATGTTTCACTTATCCGAAGACAAGATCAAAAAGTGTTGTGGGCGAGAACGGTGAGTGATTATAGACGATACTCTGCGGGTGAGAATTTATTGCAAAATGAGACTAAACAACGGGAAGCATTTGAAAAAATCGCTGTCTATGTCATGGAACAAGCACATGACATGATGTTTGAAAATTTTTGAAAAACATGGCGTCACCTTCTTTTGAGTCTTTACGAGATCGAATCCAAAAAAAAATAGGCCCCGTTTATTTCTTGATTGATGAGACTCAGTTTTTTTCAAAACATTTAATTTTAGAGGTAAAGAAAAAATTTTTAAAAAAAGTTACTTCTGAAAATTGTCGCACTTTTTCCAGCGAAACGATTTCTTTGGAAACCTTAGAAGAAGAGATTAATGCTATTTCTCTTTTTACTCCCCAAAAACTTTTCATTTTTACCGATGCTGATCGCATGTTAAAAAATACAGCTCTTTGGTTTTCTGAGCTCTTTAAAAAGGAAATTAAAGAATATTGTTTTGTGTTTGTGGCTTCCAAAAAATCTTCTCATGCTCTTTCTCGTTTTTGTGAAAAAGAAGAATGCTTATTTGAGTTTAAAAAACCGTATGAATCTCAAGTTGGGCATTGGATTGAGTGGATTGGAAAGTATTATCAAAAAACGATTTCTCCAGTGGCGAGTGTCTTATTACAAGAAAAAGCAGGGGGGGATCTTTTGGTGTTAGAATCTGAAATTGAAAAATTATCTATATACGTTGGAGATCAAAAGAATATTACGGAAGAGGATGTGAAGGATCTTTTGTATGAAACGCGAACACATTCTATTTTTGAACTGTTAGATTATTTGGGAAATCGAAAAAAAGATAAGACTCTCATTGTTTTATATAAAATGTTGGAAGAGGGAGAGTCTGAAATTTTTATTTTTACCATGGTCTTAAGATATTTAAGAAATCTTTGGAAGGCTGTGGAATGGAAATCGCAAAAATCGGATGTAGAGGTACAAAAATTGTTGGGAATTCATCCCTTTTTTTGGAATGAATTTCGAAAACAACGGGATCAAGCATTAAAGCTGCCTTTTGAACGTTATTGGGAAAAAGCACTGGAAACAGATCATCTGCTCAAAAGTGTTAATATTAATAAGAAAGATATATTGATCAATTTTGTCAATACTCTTTGATTACGTCATTCTGAACGTAGTGAAGAATCCCTGAGATCCTTCGAACCTTTGGTTCTCAGGATGACTTTTTTAGGTTTTATTTAAGAAAGTGTGTTGAATTGTTGAGTGAGACGAGAGATTTTACGGCTCGCGTTATTGGGATGAATGAGTTTTGTTTGTGCAGCTTTATCAATAAGGGGGATGGCTTTTTTAAGCGCCAGTTGAGCGGCATTTTTATCTTTCTTGGAAATAGCTAAACGAACAGCTTTAATTGCTGTAGATACTGTGGACCTGGCGGATTTATTGCGTTCGTTTCTACGTCGATTTTGACGGATGCGTTTAATTGCGGATTTTAAATTTGCCATAGGGAGAAACTTTTAACACCTCTATATTTTTAAGTCAAGTTTTCAAGTCATTCTGAAGCGAAGCTGAAGAATCTAGATCCTTCGCTTCGCTCAGGATGACAAATAAACTTATTCGGAAGTTTCAAACACTTCGCTTAAGTCGTACGGAATTCCTTCAATAGAAGCATTCGCTAAATCTGAGCGATGAATAATCGCTTCTCCAGGATTTGTCGTAGCCAAGTTCCAGTTAAAGGAGACAAAATATCCTCCATTGGCTCCGTTTTCTTGCGGAATACGGGTAATAAAACCAATATTTCTTCCACTGTTATCCGAAATAGGCAGAGTCAATTGTACATCTGGTACTTTTCCTGTAGTCGGAGCAAATAGGCCTGCTACTTCTAAGCCCAGATAAAAAACAATGTTATTCCATTGTGGAACTTCAAGGGCTACGGCTGGGAGTCTTCCTTCGGCTACTTTAGGCAGAGGACGTCCACCCGGAAGTGTACCAGGATCTCTTAATCTAAAAGCGGGATTATCAAATACTTTTGCAGGGACAGACAAAAATACAGTGGCGGGAACATTTCCAATTTGAGGAATCAG
>Ga0156294_1112_pt1 | contig 14121 bp, 14 predicted proteins | sample RifCSPlowO2_12_FD_107942 | JGI IMG/M metagenome (GOLD analysis project Ga0156294, IMG submission 107942) | Deltaproteobacteria bacterium RIFCSPLOWO2_12_FULL_38_8
GCTGGATTTGGGTGAACTTCCAAGAACAAAGCATCAATACCTGCTGCTATGGCCGCCCTAGAAAGTGTTGGAATAAAATCTTTTCTTCCTCCCGTTGACTGTCCTTGCCCCGTGGGAAGTTGAACACTGTGTGTGACATCAAAAACAACCGGATATCCCAAAGCCCTCATAATAGGGAAAGAGATCATATCGACAATTAAATTATTATACCCAAATGAAACGCCTCGTTCAGAAAGTAAAATCTTTTGATTCCCGTTGGCTGTAATTTTACCCACAATATTTTTAACATCCCAGGGTGCTAAAAATTGCCCCTTTTTAATGTTCACCACTTTCCCTGTTTTGGCAGCTGCCACCACCAGATCTGTTTGCCGACATAAAAATGCAGGAATTTGAATAATGTCTACTACTTCTGAGACCAAAGCCACATCTTCCACAGCATGAACATCCGTAATCAGGGGGATTTTATATCGAGATTTGACTTGCTTTAAAATCTCAAGCCCTTCTTTTAATCCCGGTCCTCGATACGAATTTAAAGAAGAGCGATTGGCTTTGTCATACGACGCTTTAAATACAAACGGAATATCTAGACTTGAGGTAATATCTAAAAGCTCCTCGGCAATGTGGAAAGTTAATTTCTCAGATTCAATAACATTGGGGCCAGAAATGAGGACAAAAGGCTGATTTCCTCCGATAGAAACATCATTATTAATGTGAAAAGACGGTATGTTAGATAGCTTGTGCATGTTCTCTCTTTACTAATTTTTTTTTCATCGTGGGCTCCTTATTATCTTTTTTTGTCATCATTTTCAACTTTTTCTCTAACGAAGCCCGAATGAAATCAGCAAAAAGAGGATGAGGATCAAATGGACGAGATTTAAATTCCGGATGAAACTGACATCCCAAAAACCAGGGATGTCCTGACAGCTCCATGATTTCTACCAAATTTTTCCCTTCAAAAACACCACTAAACACCATGCCTTGTTCTTCAAAAAGTTTTCGATAGGCATTATTAAATTCGTATCTGTGGCGGTGCCTTTCAGAAATCTGATTTACTTTATAAATTTGTTTGGCCAAAGTTTTAGGTTTAATCGCACAGGGATAAGATCCCAGCCGCATGGTTCCCCCTTTTTGGGAAACTCCCTTTTGCTCTTCCATAAGATCAATGACATAATTTTTACTTCCACGATCAAACTCTCGGCTTTCGGCATCTTTAAGACCACACACGTTTCTTGCAAATTCAAGAGCTGCGAGCTGCATTCCAAAGCAAATTCCAAAATAAGGAATTTTATGGGTTCTGGCATATTCTACGGCTTGAATCTTTCCTAAGGTTCCTCTGTTTCCAAATCCCCCGGGAACTAAAATTCCATCGGCTAAATTTAAATGAATCCCTGCTCCATCTTTTTCAATATCCTCTGCATCAACAAATACCAGTTTTACTTTGGAAGAATTGGCAATGCCTCCATGGGTCAATGCTTCATTTAAACTTTTATAAGAATCTGTTAAATGTACATATTTACCCACAATAGCAATCGTCACTTCATGTTTTGGATTTTTAAGTTTTGAAACCACTTTTTTCCAGGTTTCTAGTTTGGGCGCTCCCGTCCAAATATTAAGACGTTCCACAATCTTGTCATCCAACCCTTCTTCGTGAAAAGCCAAAGGCACTTCATAAATATGCGATTGATCTTTAGCCGTAATTACCGCTTCGGCTCTAACATTACAAAATAATCCAATTTTTTCTTTAATATCTTTGGGAATCTCCCGATCTGTTCGACAGAGTAAAAAATCAGGTTGTATCCCAATTTCCCGTAACGTTTTCACACTGTGTTGAGTAGGTTTGGTTTTAAGTTCCCCCGAAGTTCCAATAAAAGGAACCAGGGTCACATGAATATAGGCCACATTTTCTCTTCCACAATCTACATTCATCTGACGAATGGCTTCTAAGAAAGGAAGACTTTCAATATCCCCAACCGTTCCGCCTACTTCAACAATGGCCACATCAAATCCTTGAGAGACTTCTAAAATATTTTGTTTAATTTCATTGGTAATATGAGGAATCACCTGAACCGTTCCCCCTAAATATTTTCCCTGTCGTTCTTTGGTAATAACAGCATCGTAAATTTGGCCGGTTGTAAAATTATTTTTCTTACCCACTCGCAAGGAGGTAAACCGCTCGTAATGCCCTAAATCTAAATCCGTTTCTGCCCCATCATCTGTGACAAACACTTCCCCATGTTGAAGGGGATTCATGGTCCCAGGATCGACATTAATATAAGGATCTAACTTAATAAGGTTTACTTTAAGCCCCCGGCTTTCTAAAAGTGCCCCGATAGAAGATGCAGCAAGCCCTTTCCCGAGTGATGAAATAACGCCTCCGGTAATAAAAATGAACTTTGTTTTCAAGTACTTAGCTCCTGTTTATTTTTTAGGGAAGAGTGCTTTATGGAAGTACAGTATAGCTTGATTTTTCACTGTGTCAAGAGGAACAAAAAGGAATGAAACCACCGGTCTTTTTCTTATATTCAAGATAGGATTTTCCAAAGCGTTCCAGGAGTTCTTGTTCTTCGATATGAGCCATGAACCAAACAGCAAGAATAAAGTATAGTAAAAATAAAAAATTAATCCAAAGACCAGATAAAATGGCTACTCCCATGGCTTCCAAAATAAATTCTAAATATCGGGGATGTCTCAAATATCGATAAATTCCCCGCACCACGAGTTCCGTTTGGGTGTGAGTCAATTCTGGAAGCCCCAAAAGAACCCGAAGTGAAAGCGTTCGAATGCTGATCATCCCCAAAATAAATCCACCTACCAAGGGAAAAATCCCCAAAAGCGAAAACGGATGATCGTAAACTCTCCACGACAAAATAGGTTCTTTAAAATGAGTAACCAAGCCAAATAAAGCCATAAATGCCAAAGCAAATAACAGAATAAAAAAGTAATAGGATTTTGTCCCCCATTTTTGCCAAAAAGGGAGCGTTTTATGAATAAAAATAATGACAATCGGAATGGGAGCAAAATAAATTAAAGAAAATAAAGAAAGAAAATGAATGAATTTATGATCCATGCTTTTCTAAAAAAGTTTTTAGCTTATTCAAAGCTTTTCGACGCATACTCATGGACATTTTTTCAGCCCTTGTCATTTGGGCATAAGTTTTTAAAAACCCATCTGGTTTAAAAATGGGATCCCATCCAAACCCTTTTTTCCCTTTGGGAAATACAATTTGTCCCGTCATTGATCCCTCAAAGAAATGAAATTCATGCTTGTTTTTAGCATAGCCAATCAGCGTTTTTACCTGAGCCTTATTATTACCTAAGGTTTTTACAATATGAAATAGTTTTTCATGATCAATCGCCGTCATAAACCATTTGGCAAAAGGACCGGGCAGGCCATAAAGACAGTCTAAATAGACAGATGTATCTTCCACAATAAATTGACCTTGATGGTATTTAAATGCTTCTAAAAGCTTTGCTTTTAAGACTTTTTTTTCATTTAAATCTTGAATTTCAGGTAGGTCTTTATACAGGTGTTTTAATTTAGGTAATTCAAGCCGAAACTCTTTAAATTTATTCTTATTCCCCGTAACAAAATAAAGAGACATGAATAAACTTACTCTTCCAACCCTAAGATTTGAAGTAAAACATCGATATCGATGTGAACAATACAATCATAATCCGGGACTCTCGATTTTGTATCACGTATTTGAAAACACATGATCTCTTTTTCTTTGAGTCTTAAGCGAGAAGTATGAAAAGGCTCTCCCATTTGCTCTGCAGATAATTCTACGCGTTCCACATCGTCTCTTAAAGAGAGTTTGTCATAAATTATTTTGGCTTTTTTCCCATGGACATTAAGGGGTAAATCAAAGAATTCATTGCCTGCCCAAACTGGGGTTAAAAACCCTACGACCATGGCAATGGTTAATATTACTTTTTTCATACTATCCTCCTTCATTCATGGCCTAATAGCGCTTCTTCAATAGAAGTATCACTGGCCGAAAATTGCGGGGTATCGGTATACCCAAATATGAGTTCTTCAAACGTTGTTGGGGGAATTAAAGGCCCATTATCTTTGGCCCAAAGATAGGCTTCCTTATAACTCACAATTCCATTTTGATCAATATCTGCCTGAATATTTTCTCCCTGAGGGTTTTGCCCTTTTAAGGCTGAAAAAAACTGATATGAAAACCTGGACCACTGCTTTCCTTCAATATAGCATCCATAGGAACTGTTATTATTGGCTGCCGATGTCATGACCATTCTATTAGGCTTTAAAAAAGTGGATGTAAAATTTCCACTTTTACACGCCTGAACTACAAGAATAATTTCTACGGTTGAAGAAATAGAGTGACTCACCCACCGATCCAGAAGTCTCCCTGAAATGGGCGTAGGAAAAGATAAGGTCGTGTCACTTTGGTCAAACACCATATAAGAATCATCTCCGCTTAACCCTAAAAAACCATCTCTGCTTCCATGGGAATTTAAATAAATGAAGAGCTGCCCATCTGGAGAAATTTTCTGCCCAATATCTGAAATTGCCGTTTCAATAGCTTCTAAAGAGGATCCCGTTCCTATAACCGTTATCTGAGACTCGGGCACTCCTTTTTCGATCAACACTTGGGAAGCCAATTTTTCATCATTCCTAAATCGCTCTTCATTACTGCCTCTTACCAAAAGTGCGTAGGTTTTTTCGGGTTCTTTGGCAAAACCCACAGATGAAAACAGTGTTAAAATCGTATACAAAAGTGCCACAAATTGGCACATTCGTATCTCAATATCTTTATGATGAGCTAAAAAATTCACACTGCCCTTCATACAACGTAATCAAAGCAATAACAATGCCATACAGATACTCAATACGCTTTACGAGATAACTTTTTTATCAAAATGATGCTTTGTCTTTAAGCATACTTTCACTAAAAAAAGCATCAGAGGAACTTCAATAAGCACCCCAACGACTGTTGCCAAAGACGCCCCAGAAGATAACCCGAAAAGAATGGTTGAAGTGGCAATGGCCACTTCAAAATGATTGCTGGCTCCAATAAGAGCAGAAGGCGCAGCATCCCTATAAGAAAACTTTAACCATTTTGCCATTACATAGGTGAGGGCAAATATAAAACACGTTTGTATAATGAGTGGAATGGCAATTAAAAATATGATTTGTGGTTGATTGATAATGAGCTCTCCTTTGAATGAAAATAAAAGTACGAGCGTAATAAGCAGTGCCACAATGGATATGGGTGTTAATAAATGTAAAAATTTCTCTTCAAACCATTTTAAACCTCTCGTTTTGACGATCCATTTTCGTGAGTGATATCCAAAAAACAAAGGCAATCCAACGTAAATCAGCACAGATAAAACAATGGTTTGCCAAGGAATAGGCATTTTATTGATTCCCAAAAGCCATCCTCCTAAAGGTGCATACAAAAATAACATGATTAAGGAATTTATGGCGACCATAATAAGCGTGTGCCCGTCATTGCCTTTAGACAGATGCCCCCAAATAAGCACCATGGCCGTACACGGAGCAATCCCCAGTAAAATACACCCTGAAATATAAGATCTATATAATTCTACCTCACTACCTCCTTTAATAATTTCCACTCCTGGAAGCATTCCTTTAAAGAGTCCTCCCAAAAATAAACTGGCAATAGCAAACATGGTAAAGGGTTTAATCCCCCAGTTTATAAACAAGGTAAGAAGGACAGGTTTTAGTGACTTTCCGGCATGAATAACTTGGGCAAAGTCAATCTTGACCATAATGGGATACATCATAAAAAAAAGACACAGTGAGATGGGCAAAGATACTTGATAAAGAGAAACTTTATCTAAAGTAATAGCAGCTTGGGGGTAAATTTTCCCCAATATAATTCCCAAAATAATCGATCCCACAACCCAAAGCGTTAAATATTTTTCAAAAAAACTTAATTTTTTTTCTTCATGAACAATGGTTTGCATATCTCTAATTCCTTTCACATAAAATCGTTTACAAAAGTAAATGAAATCTTTAGATGCCCTATTGACTTAGCGCCTCCCCGCTGCTACATACAGCCCACATTATGAATTCACTTTACGAATATACAGATTACAGAAAATACATCAAAGATTTTATTTCCCATAAAAACTCAAACTCTAAAAAAATGAGTCTGGCTCAACTCGCACAAAAGGGAAAAATTAAATCTAAAGCCCATATTAAACTCGTGTGTGATGGAAAGAGAAACTTATCTGCTAAAACTATTCCCACCTTTTCAACCATGCTGGGATTAAAATCCAAAGAAGCAGATTTTTTTGAAAACCTTGTTTACTTTACCCAAGCGCATACGTGTGAAGAGCAACTCAAATATAGAAATAGGCTTAAAGACCTTTCTAAAACCAGTTCTGCCAAACAGATTGAGTTTGAAAAATTTGATCTTTTTTCAAAATGGTACATAGTAGCCCTTCGAGAACTTGTCGAACTTTCTGATTTTAAAGAAGATCCTAAGTGGATTAATAGTCGCCTCAAAGCCAATTTAACACCCACTGAAATTAAAAAAGCACTGGAAATTTTAATTAAACTTGGATTTTTAGAAAGAAAAAATAATCAATTACATCAAACCACCCCTAAAATTAGTTCTGGCGATGAGTTGAGATCCAAAGCCATTCGTCATTTTCACTATCAAATGTTGGATAAAGCCAAAGAAGCCCTCGATGAAGACATGAACCACCGAGAGACTTCGGGCTTAACGATTGCCATGACTGAAGAAGAATTTAAAATGGTAAAAGAAAAAATTATCGAATTTAGAAAATCTCTAAACGAAAGCTTAGGGACATGTCCCACAGGAACAGGTCCTAAAAACCATCTTTATCACGTGGCACTCACCTGTTTTAGATTAACCAAAGGAGGAAACGCATGAAAACATTTATTTTAACTTTCGCTTTCACTTTATATGTAGGCGCTGCACTCGCCGGGGGGACAGAAGTGGGAAGTGGAGGATCGGTGATTGTAAGAGATAATGAAGTAATTTTGGCAGATCCTTTTGTAAAAAAATTTAATACTCCTGAGGTGGGAGAAAGGTGGACCTTTTCTAATGAACTAAATGTATATTTGCATCATATACAAACTCTTTTGGAGCGATACGGAGTTCTAGCTAATGAAAATACATTTTTTTGGGACAAAAAAATATTTTCAGATAAGGTGGAATATCGCTATACGGAAGAGCTCCCCTGCAATGATTCTATGACTATACAGGATGACATTCCAGGAGAAGTGGCTACCTATGGATGCACTCAAGGAAATATTACCTGGTTTAAAGAATCTTTATTTAAAAAACTTAATTTAAAACAACAAGCATTAGCGGTCATCCATGAAAGATTACATTCATTTTCTCCTGAATCACATGATGTCTTGAGTGACTTTATTTCCATTCTTCAAATGATGTTAACACTTCAAAATGAACAATTTCAGGGACAATATCGCACTCTTTCACAAGATGAGATCGATGCTATTTATCGATTAAGACAAAGAGCTGAAGAACTCGGATTTAAAATTAGCCCTAAAGCAGATGCGTATAGCAGAGAGATTTTTCCCAATGGAGGTGGGAATATTTTTAGGTACAAGCCCCCACTTTCTGTTGCTTCTGATGCATTTATAGGAATTGGAAGTTACATTATTCATTCCCCTATTGGTCAAGGAGCTATTATTCTAAATTCTTTTGTGAGAGCAACATCGATTGGTAAAGAAAGTATAATACTTAACTCAGAACTTGATGGAATCAATAAAGTGGGGGAGAATTCCTATATATCTAACACGCATTTTTCTTCTGTTTTAGCAATTTTCCATCGCAACAAAGGGCTTTTTCCTCCAAAAACTTACATAGGCAGTCAAGTTCATATGGAGAATGTAAGCTTTAAAGATTTTGTAGAAGTTTCTGTTAAAGATAGAACTTTTATTGCAGATGTCTATATAAATGAAATCGACAAAGAAAGTCAGCATACAACTGATAGCTTTGGAGCTTTGGGGTTTGTTTCACTGGAATTCCAAGAAGGAGCCTCTTTAAAAAATGTATCTCTAGATGTTTCTTCTAACGATTGGACGTCCTTAGACACATTAAGTTTAATATTACTCGGATTGCCTCAATTGTATAAAAATTTTAAAGATGGCCGTGCTATTATTCTTTCTTTTCATAACAAATTTCATTTTGAACCTGAGACACCCATAAAATTAGGGATTCATCTAGATGGCACGGGACGTCATGTCATTCAAGGTTCCAACGATCTCTTTCAAGGAAAGAAACACTAACATGAAAACTTATTTTTGAGTCGAAATCCGTGATAGAGTTTATTGGTGTTCCACCTACTTTCAATATTGAAATTGAAGGAGAAGATACCTTCTCAAATCCAGATGACCTTTTTAAACTTAAAAGGGCAGAATGAATCTATTATTTCAATAACTGCATCACCTCTTCATCTGTCGTCTGCTCAAAGTGCTCATAAAAGCTCCCCACAGCTCCAAAGGAATCTGGAGCCTCGCAATAAATGATTTCATCGACCTCCCCTTTTAATTTTTCTAAAGAACTTTGCGCAGCAACAGGAATAGCTACAATTATTTTTTTAGCTTTTTTCGCCTTGGCAGAATAAACCGCTGCTCGCATGGTTGCTCCCGTAGCCAACCCATCATCAACCAGAATGACAATTTTATTTTTTAAATCTAAAGAAGGACGATTTTTTCGATAGAGCTCTAAGCGATGCTGGGCTTCTTTTTTCTCTTTTTCTAAGACTTCTTTTTTATACGCTTCACTAATCTCTAAATCTACCAGTGCTTCTTCATTAAAGAGCGCATGCCCTTTTTCATCGACCGCTCCAATGGCAAACTCTGGACACTGCGGTGCCCCCATTTTTCGCACCACAAGAATATCTAAAGGAAGGTGAAGAACTTTAGCCACTTCGGATGCCACAACTACTCCTCCTCGTGGTAATCCCAACACCCATGTATTTGGCTGCCCTTGATACTCTAAAAGCTTTTGAGCTATTTTTTGCCCTGCATCTTTTCTATCTTTAAACAACACGAGAGAACCTCAATTGCAAATAAAGAAAACTGAGTGCTACAGAAGATAAAAATAAACCATGAGGAATGTTAATGAGAGTAAAGAGGCAAAGAGCGATAAAGCCATATCTTATTTTAGGAGATTTAAAAAAATGAATATCCCCCTGATAAAAATACATAAGCCAAACAAAAATAGGAATAAATTGAAATAAAAAATATCCTTTCAATACATGCATTTGAAAAATTAAAGAAGCCAGCGTACACAGACTAAAACCTATAAAAAAAGATTCTGTATTGGAAAGTTTAACACTTAGTTTTTTATCAAAAATAAATAAATATACTAAACCCAAAGCCATTGAAATATAATGGAGTACAGGGATATAGGGATAAATAAGGTTTTGGACGTATTCAAATAGGCCCACAATGGATTGTTCTTCATTGAGAAAAAGCGTATCATGCCGACTTCGAATCACTAAGAAAGATATCCATTGTTGAATCCAAATGAGCGCTTGATCAAACCCATAGGTGAGCCCTGGAAGAAAGCTTAAGGCCACAAAGCTAAGAATAATCCCTAAAATAAATTTAAATTCTCTTTTGTATAAAAAATAAATACAAAAATAAAGAATCATATGTGTTTTAATCAGAAGTGCAATTCCAAGAACAACGCCGGAAAGAAATTTTTGCCTATGTAAAAATAAAAAAAGAACCCCTAAAAAAAGAAGTAAAATAAAAATATCAATTTGTCCATTATGAAGAGTGCGATTAAAAAATTTTAAAGTAAAAAGCAAAGGAATGAGATAAAAAATCTTACGTGAACAAAACATAGGATAATTTTTTTTAAGAATGAAATAGAGTAAAACAAAAATCAAAATAACAAAGACATAATGCATGTGCTCCCATCTTTTAATGGCAAATTCAAAACCTTTCTTTGGATTCATCAGTAGAGAAATGGCATAAGCAAAGACAGGGGCATTAGAATAAGTATCACGAAATTCCTGATAGTTTTGAAATGCATATGGATTTTGAAGTTGAGTTATTTTTTCAGCACCATACCAATGAATTTGAAAATCACCCATGGTATAGCCATCCCTTTCTGGATGAATGTGAATGGGCCTATAATGCCAAAAATAAAAAATAGATGCCGCGATAAATACAAAAAAATAAATTAAATTTTTCTTCATCAAGGAACAAGGACGATTTTGCCAAACTGAGAGCGGGAAGACATTTTTTCATGCCCCTTGCAGGCATCTTTGAGCGGGATCACTTCATCAATTACAGGTTTCAGTTTCCCCTGTTCAATAAAACGAATAATTTCAAAAAGAGAACCTTTAGTTCCCATGGTAGATCCTAAAATCTGAAGTTGGCGAAAATACACATGCGCTAAATCTGTTTTTCCCTCATTTCCACTCGTCGCCCCGCACGTTACAATGGTTCCTCCCCATTTGGCAGAACGAACAGATTTTTCCCACGTTTCGGCCCCCGTGTGCTCCACCACAATGTCTACCCCACGATCGTGGGTAATTTTTTTTACTTCTTCAAAAAAATCTTTCTCTGTGTAGTTAATTGTAAAATCAGCCCCCAGATCTTGGGCCTTTTTTAATTTAGAATCATGCGATGCCGTTGCAATCACTATGGCTCCAAAAAGTTTGGCAATTTGAATAGAGGCCACACCAATTCCACTGCCTGCGGCTAAGACCAACACCCAGTCACCTGGCTTTACTTTGGCCTTCACCACCAGCATTTGCCAAGCCGTTAAAAACGTTAATGGCATCGAAGCCGCTTCTTCAAAACTTAATTTTCTTGGAAAGGGTAAAAGATTTTGTCTGGGAACTTTCACATACTGCGCATACCCGCCCCATATTCCTTTTCCAATAATCGTATACCTTGGGCACAAATTATCTTGCCCGCTAAGGCATTTTTCACAGGTACCGCAACTCAACCCTGGTGAAACTAAAACCGATCCTCCAGTTTTTACATCTTTAATATCGCTGCCAACGGCTTCAACCACTCCAGAAATATCTGAGCCCAAAATATGTGGTAAAGACACGGGCCTCAACCCTTCCCTTACCCAAATGTCCAAGTGATTCATGGCACAGGCTTTAACTTTGACCAACACATCATTCGCCAAAAGCTTGGGTTCTTGAACATCTTCGTATTTTAAGTTTTCAGCCCCGCCGTGCTGATGAAATACCACTGCTTTCATGATGAAAAACCATAACAAAAGAAAAAAATCTTGTCTTTAAAAAAATATCTGAGTATGTTTTTCTCCATGACTGATTTTAATCCTGGTATGAGTGCTCCTGATTTTAAGCTAGGAAATTTTGAACTTTCTCAAGAATTAAAAAAGGGCCCTGTTCTTTTAACCTTTTATAAAAAAACATGCCCTACGTGCCAATTTACGTATCCTTTTTTAGAAAAGCTTCATAAGCACTATACTTCAAAAAACTTTCAAGTCATTGGCATTGGACAAGATCCAGAAACCAAAGAATTTTCTAAACAGTACGGCATTACTTTTCCCATGATCAGCGACACGGCTGATTATGCCGTTTCCAAGCAATATCACTTGACCAATGTCCCCACGATTTTTTTGATTACCCCCGATAAAAAAATTCAATTTATCGGAGTAGGATTTTTAAAAAATGAATTTTTGGAATTATCACAAAAAATTGCCTCATTAACCCAAAAACCCACCTTTGACATTCTTAAACAGGGTGATAATGTACCTGAGTTTAAAGCTGGCTGAGGGGCCAGAAACGCTAAAGCCTAGGTTAGGCTTAAAAAGGAGAAACATGATGAAAAAATTATTTACCATCTTTATCTTTTTTGGATTTATAGCATCGGTATTTGCTGAAACGAGCCAAACATTACCCGCAGGAAGATTTAGAGCCCGAGTAAAACCCATTTATGCTTTTAGTTTTAATACTCAATTCGACCAAAGTGGATTAGAAAAAAGCTTGGTCAATAAATTTGAGAAAAAAGCCGATTCTGCCTTAGTTAGAAAAATAAGTAATGACTTGGCTAATTTAATGGAATCTCCTGTCGGTGTTGCTTCTTTGGGAGAATTTCTTCCTTCCCTCAATATTTCTTCTTTAGTGTTAGGAGGCGCCATTGAATATGGAATTACAAATGATTTAACGGTGGGAGCCATTGTTCCCGTTATTTCTGCTCAAAGCAAATTTGACTTAAAATTTAACCCTGATCCCAATGCTTTGGCATCTTCACGTCCCGAAATCAGAGGAGCAGCCAAAAACATGCTTCAATCTGTTCAAGACTATGCCTCCAGTAAAGGCTATGCTCCGTTTGAAAATTGGGATGCCATTGGATTGGGAGATATTGAACTGGGCGTAAAATATCGCCTCTTAAATACAGAACTTTGGACCATTGCTACAAAATCCGGCGTGAGACTTCCTACCGGAAGAGTAGACAATATAGATCATCTCACCGATGTTGCTTTTGGAGATGGGCAAACTGATCTTGGCACAACACTTCTTATTGATTTTAAAGAAATTCCAAATGTTCTTGTGAATGGAATGATTAAATACACAGCTCAACTTCCCGATAGAGAAATTTTGCGTGTTCCAGACGAAGGAGAACTTTTTACCTCTAAGAAAGAAAACTTAAAACGAGATCTTGGGGATCGAATTGACACGGCTCTTTATGTAGAATATCCGTTCTTGCAAGCCTTTAACGTCAATGCCACCTATACATTCTTTGCCAAACAAAAAGATCAATTTACGAGTGCCTTGGGATATAATGCATCTGGCTTAGAAAAATCGACTAATCAGTATAAGTATTCTATTGATACCGGTCTGGGGTTTTCAAGCTTGCCTTGGTTTAAAGCAGGCACATTTTCTCTTCCGATGGAAGCAGGCTTGAACTTTGAACTTCCACTCTGGGGAAAAAACGTCGCCAAAGCCACAACGGCTTATCTAGAATATAAATTGTATTTTTAAAAATTTCATTCCTTAAAGTGCAATAGGATTCAAAAGAAAATCGAGACTCAACCGGGACTGAGTAGAATCTATTGTCTTATACGTAAAAGTTCCATATCGAAAATCACTGTCTTCAATAAATCCATCCATCCCTCCTCTGCCATCAGGACCTCCATATACTTTAATTCGCTCTTGAGGTTTATTTAAGGACTGCAACTGGCCATTTTGAATTTGAACCAACCGAGATGTATAGTAGTTCGTAGTTCCTTGAACAATATCATAGCCAGGAATATAACCCAAAAAATCTCCTCCATTGGGATAATAGGCCATACTTATTGGAGAGGCTCTAGAACCTGAATATTGATCATAAAATCCCACCGATCGAGGGTAGAATGTCCCTTCAATCGTTATAGATTCCCTGACATTCATAAATTGATACGGATTAAACCTGCTATCAAAATACTCCAAATCCGCCAAATATTCGAAGGGTCCTTGAGCTAAATTAGGAATCACCAATCCCACCACAGGAGATATCTTGGGTGCTACATGGGTTAATAGTCCTGTAAGAGGATCAACCGTAGCTTTAGTAGTCTCAGGAAAGTAAGTAGAAATAATATTGAGATTCGTAGTTAAAACTTCAACTTTATTTTGATGGAGCCAAGTTGAGAGATCCAGCTTTCTAAATTTAAATTTTCCAGGTTGACCCAATTGAAGTGTTAAACTCACCTGATTGCCTGGACTAAAGTATCGATCTGCCGCATAAACTATTGCCACTGTCTTTAAATCTAAATCTGAAACAGGAGGAAGCAATTCTGAATCTGGCTTATCTTTATCACTCTCACTACATGATAGGATTTGAAGACTTATTATAATAAGTAAAAAAAAGATCCCTATATGATTCTTTATCTTCATTATAAAGCCTCCTTCACTTCAATCCACATTTTTGGCTTTCCATCAATTTGTCCTCGATAAATAGCGTACCCCACATGGAGATGATCCGTAATAGACAAAAGCCCTTTTTTCCTTTGAATACGAATCGTTCTGGGAGCTTTGACATTTTCAAAACCTGATGAAAAATCTAAAACTTGATCCACCAAACGAACTATTTCTGTAGGTTCTAAATGAAATAAGCTTGCCCCCTGTGCGAGAGTTAAAAGTTTATTTTTT
>Ga0156294_1085_pt1 | contig 8460 bp, 9 predicted proteins | sample RifCSPlowO2_12_FD_107942 | JGI IMG/M metagenome (GOLD analysis project Ga0156294, IMG submission 107942) | Deltaproteobacteria bacterium RIFCSPLOWO2_12_FULL_38_8
CCTACATAATTTAAATTTTTTGTTTTTAAAATTTGATGTACTTGGCGCGTTAATTCATTTCCCTTGGATTCTTCTTCGCCATTGCTTAAAAGACCAATCTTTGGATTTTCGTGTTTCTCAACAATTTTAGCATATAAAGATCCCATCACTGCAAATTGTACAAGCTGAGAAGGTTTACAATCCACATTGGCTCCCAAATCTAACATGACTGCGGATCCTTTTAAGGTGGGAATACACCCCGCAATAGCGGGACGCTCAATTCCTGGTAATCGTTTTAATACAAGGGTGGACAAAGCCATAAAGGCTCCCGTATGACCCGGACTTACTACAGCATCTACTTTGTGATCTCGTAAAAGTTCCAGGGCCACGCCCATGGACGTGTTTTTCTTGGATCGAAGTGATTCTGTAGCTTTTTCATGCATCCCAATATTTTCTGAGGCATGAATGATTTCGATAAGATTAGTTGAAAAATGAGATCTTCGAAGTTCTTTTTGGATTTTTGGTTGGTCTCCGACAAGAATGACCGGAATCCCTGATTTCTGAACCGCGAGTAAAGCGCCTTCCACATTGATGCGAGGAGCATAATCCCCTCCCATCGCATCTAACGCAATTTTCATCATTTATCAATTTTCATCATTCGCCGGTACGAATAATCTCTTTCCCTTTGTAATGACCGCAGTTTAAACACACATGATGAGGTTCGACAGCGTTTTTACAATTTGGGCATGCCACATACTGAGGAGCCACCAAATTTTGTTGGGCTCTTCGTTGCCGACGTTTTCTAATGGATCTTCTCTTCTTAGGTACTGCCATAATATTAGCTCCTTTTCTTTTTAATCTTTTTAGTTCCTGTTACTTTAAACCCTTTTAGCACATGAAAGGGAGAAACAGGTACTTCTTTTTTACATGAACAGCGTTTCTCATTTAAATTTTGTCCGCACGCAGAACATAACCCCTGACACCGTTCAGAACACAGAGGTTTTAAGGGAAGTAAAAGTCCCACCTGCTCTTCTATTATTTCTCCCACATCAATTTCATCTTTATCAAAATACGTTATATCCAGGTCCTCCAAAGACAATTCTGCTTTCTCACGATGAGGATCTTTCCCATGAGCAAAGACCGGAGAAAAAAACTCATCAATTTCATACGCCATATTCTCCACACATCGAGAACAGGGCAACGTCAAAGAAACCTTTAAATGCCCTTGAAAAAAAATGATGTCTTTGTCTTTGGTGATCTCAAGCCCTATAGACACCGGCCCTTGAAAAGAAAGCTTTAAATGAGTAAAAACCGCTTTCAACCATCCATTTTCTTCAGAAAAAGAGAAACTTAAAGGCTCTTTAATCTCGTGCAACTTTAGCTTCAAGAGACAAAAACTATAAAAAGACAAATTCTTTGTCAAGACTCAAAGCTTAGGGGACGCGGAAGGTGGTTTTTAACTTTTGTTCTCTCTTAAATCTCTTCAGAGCCAGTTGAATCAAGCGATCGATGAGATTTGAATACGATATTCCACTAGCTTCAAAGAGTTTGGGATACATGCTAATTTTAGTAAATCCGGGGATGGTATTGACTTCATTGACAATAATCTCATGATTGGCATTCAGAAAAAAATCAACCCGAGCCATTCCTTCACACTCTAACAGTTTAAAAATCTTAAGAGAAAGTTCCTGAATGCGTTTTTCTAAGTCTCCTTCCAGCTCTGCTGGAACTTTTAGCACTGCTCCGTTTTCATCCAAATACTTGGCTTCGTAAGAATAAAATTCATGTTGAGGAATAATTTCTCCCACTCGAGAAGCTATGGGATTTTCATTGCCTAAAACAGCACATTCTACTTCCCGTCCTTCAATATATTTTTCAATAAGAATTTTACTGTCAAATTGAAAGGCATCTTTTAGGGCCACTTTAAATTCTTTTTCATTTTTTACTTTATGAATACCCACAGAAGATCCTAAATTGGCAGGTTTAATAAAAAAAGGAAGCCCAAGTTTGGCTGTTACTTCTGAAAAAGAAATGGGATCAGAATCCTTTATTTTTAAAAAATCAGCTATGCCAATCCCCCCTTCTTTTAAAAGCCGTTTAGTGACTTCTTTATCCATACAAATGGCAGAACCTAAAACACTGGGACCCACAAAGGGGATATTGGCCAACTTTAACATGCCTTGAACAGTGCCATCTTCTCCAAAGGGACCATGAAGAATTGGGAAAATGACATCTACAAATTGAATCGATTTAAATATAGCCGTTTTGGAAAAACAAGCCCCTCGTTTATCTATTTTAATAAAAGAAATATGATATTTTTTTCTGTCTATCGCTTGGGCGACATTTTTCGCCGAGAGAATAGAAATCTCATGTTCTACCGATTTCCCACCAAATAAAATCCCAACCCGAATTTTCTTAGCCATCGTTGTCACTATACACTGTATCAGACTCACGTTAAAATAAAAATCGTACTTTCATTGATGGAGCATATGTCATTGACACCACCTCATCCTTTATACTAGCCTCTTTTCTTGCGTTTGTGTTGTGTTATGAAAAGATTTTGTGTCTTAGGTGTTGTGTTGTATCTGTTTTCATTAAACTCTAGCGAGGCTTCAATCGAATATCGCTCGATAGAACTTCCTTTTGTCCCTTATTCGTCTACCTATCACGCCTTTAATACCGGTTATATATTTAAATTGATGTTCCCATCTTTCGAAGAAGTAGACTGGCTAAAGACTTCCATTACAGATCAACTCAAAACAAAATCGACCATTGAACGGTTTGATGAAGGACGACAGGCTCTATTTCCTGATGCCCCTCCCATCACAACTTTGATCAAAAAAACTCACTATAGATTTGGAGAAGATCCCAGTGGAGGCCATTGTCACCTATGGACACAGGCTTCTTTGGACCCTTTTATTGCTGAACAAATTGAAAAAACAAATGGGATCCTTTGTGGGGAGTCTTTATTAACCTACGGTGAGTTGAAAGAACTTTTTTCAGCCTTGTATGATGAGGAGCAGGGTCGTGCTACACGCTATGGAATCCCCACAGGAGCAGAATTTTTAAGTGGATTTACTTATAATCTGAGGGAAAAAATGGGGATAGATGATCTTAATGCACATGATTTTCATTTAGTAATATACGAAGAATTGACTCAAGAACGAGGTATTGCTATTGAGATTAAACCAACGTGGGGCTATGAAAATCACCCCATTTACCATATGTGATCTACGCTTCAAACGATAGCCCCCCATGACGTGTTTCAATATAGCAATCAAATTCCATTTACTTTTTACTCAACTGACAACAAAAAACTACAATCCATTATTCAAGAAACACTTCTATTTGAGACCTTATTTAAACAATATCTCAGATACGAGTTTGTTTCAGACCGATATGCATATCTCTTTTTTGATGATCTTGAAACTCTCAGAAAAGAAAGAAAACAACTAGAAGAAGAAATCAAAAAAACGTGGGAACCTTACAGCAATTTTTTCAAAAAGCTGTTCTATGATTTAGATGGAATGCTCCATGACCTTTTGAAAGAACGACAGAAACACATTCAAAACTATATTTTGCCTGCTCTCCAAAACGGGATGGCCAGCCTTGATCCAGAGCTTATCATTCAACACATAACCTCTACGATCTCATATGCCGATTATAATGATGACTATGCAAGCCCTAACAATCATTCAAAAAATGCAACCTATGATTATTTACTATTTACAAAAAATAATATTCCTGTTGCTTCTGCATGGCTAACACCTCCTAATTATCGTCCAGATTTTATATGGCTTATGAATCCATCTCATGTGATCAATCCCCCTTCTCAAAAAGATCACCCCTATGAGCATGCCATCAAAGATCTTTACCAAATGACTCAAAGATGCATCTCTGTTAGAGAAATAAGAGAGTTTACGGTGTTATTAGAAAATATTAGCCGAAATAACAATATTAACGAAAAAGAAAAAGCCCAGTTAAATCCCCTCTATCAAAAGCTCTCTCCTTATCTTAAAACAGAATATCTCAATTCTTTCTAATGGACTTGACCTTTATATTCCCGGATGCCCTCCCCACCCCTACACCATCCTCGATGGACTTTTAAGACTTTTGGATAGGCGAAAGGGCTATTAAGATGGTTTTGACAAGCCAGGTGGTATTTTCTTTAGCTTTTTTGGCATCCGATTCTTTATAGAATTCAGAAGGGGTTAAATCCTCACTACCATAAAAAGAAAGTTCTCTGTCTCGGCGCATATCTCTGGAAATTTCGGAAAAAGCTTCCACGTGTTTTTGAAGAGAGGGCGGAAGTAATTGGATATTATCTTTTAGAATATCACTCACATCGTGAAGTCTGGGTATTTCAATATTACAGTGTTTGAGAAGTGCTTTTAAGGTAAGCTCTACGACCTCTTGTGATTCACGAACGACATCTGCCCAACTTTTTCGTTGATATAATAATTCTACTGCTTCCAAGCGATTTTTAGCTCTAAATAAATAATCATCAACTAAGGATTTATTTTTCATAATCAGTGTGACGATAATTTAATCCAATAAGGATGTCCATGGGAAAACATTCGCTTTATTTTACCTTCGGCAATGGCTGTTCTCAATTTTTGGAGTATCTGAAAAATAATCATATCTGAATACCATAAAACTATTCCTTCCATCGCTACTTCATACCAAAGTCCACTCACTTCAAGAGGATCCTTGGGGATTTGAATAAAATGAGGTGAGATTTCTTTAACATGGGGCAGAATATCCCACTCACGATAGAGCTCTCGATTTATAGGAATGTCTTCTTTCAAAACCAATAAAAGATCTATATCTGACGTTTCCGTTTCTTCTTTTCGAACCACTGAACCAAAAAGAACAATGGCGCATACTTTGTTTTTCCATTGCTCAATAAGAGCATTTAAAAAAGGAGAAGGAATAAAATGGGAAGAGGTCATAGCAGATCCCGTCATAGAAGAAGATAACATCTGAGCGCACAGGGTATTTAAAGACATTCCTCCTCCTTGAGCTTTTTTGCGTAAAAAAGCATGAAGCTCAGGTGTAATTCTTAAAACAAATTTTCCAGAAGAAGCCCTCATACTATTATAGTATCATAGTACTATTATTTTGCAAACCTTTGATAAGCGATAAAATTTTATATTTACAATTACTGAATTACCAGGATTCCCGGTATATTTGCCTTTTCATGTCTGAAAACGGTTTTTTCAGTTTTGACAACTTTGAGCTTTACTTTTGACAAGACTGCCTTTATATTGCGCAGCCATGGATAGCAGATCAACTGATTCGGAAATTTACCAATACACCGATTTTAGAACCTTTCTTAAGTCTCATGCTGAAAAAAAGCGTTCTGAAAACCCTCACTGGAGCTTAGGCGTATGGGCAAGGCAACTGGGGCTGGCCAGCACGGCTGTTCTCACCAACGTCCTTAATGCCAAACGGAATCCCGGACGAGGAATTGAACAAAAATTTTTAGACTATTTTAAATTTAATTCAAATGAAAAAGATTATTTTCAAGATCTCATCCGATTAGAAAAAGTGCGTTTGGATCCAAGACTTTCAGTGGCCCTCATGGAAAAAATGGGGAAAACCAATCCTCACGGATCATTTCAACTTTTAGATGATCAAACGTTTAGCGCTATTTCAAAATGGTACTACTATGCCATTCGCGAAATAATCGGCTTAGAACATTTTAAAGAAGACCTAGATTGGATTCAAAAAAATTTAGAATTTAAAGTCACCAAAAGAGATATAAAAAAAGCAATCTCTGACCTTTTAAAACTTAATCTCATTTATCGAGATAATCGTGGCCATTTAAAATCGACTGATAAAACCCTTAAAACCCAAAATGATATTGCCTCTGAGGCTTTAAAACGTTTTCACGAGCACATGTTAGAAAACGCTAAAGAGTCTTTGAGAAAGACAGACGTTCTAGAAAGAGATATCACAGGACGTACTTTTAATCTAAAAGAAGAAAATCTTCCAAAATTAAAACAATATATTCGGGAATTTAGAGATAACGTGTGCAAACTGTTTGAAGAAACCCCTGGGACGAGAACTTATCAACTGAATATTCAACTCTTCCCATTATCGAAAAGAATGAAAGGAGAATAACATGAAACAAAAACTTTTACTGGCTTTTATCATCGGTAGTTTAGCCATTACGGCCATAGGATACAGTACTCCGGGAGGAGATGCCGGAAACGGCGGTGGTGGCGATGAAAAAGAAAATCACAGCTGGATCCCCGTAGGAGGCATGGGGCAACTTTTTGATCAAGCAGAAACGTCTCCCTACCCTTTTCAACTTTCTAGTTTCGCCCAAGAAAATCCAGAAATTTCGATTCGGCGATGTTCCAAAAAAAGATCTAATTCAGATTTAGCCTATCCGGAATTCCCCACAGCGTTTCAAGAAAAAATCATCTTTAAAACAGTCGTAGAACCCGGAAGAATTTCACGATTTTTTGGAGGAGAATCTAAAGTTGAACCTCTCACTCATCAACATTTATGTAGCAGCGAAAAACGCCTAACTGCTTATGGAACATTGGCTATGACATTACTGTCGACGTTAAAAAAAGATATGGTAGGTACTCATTTACTCGTTAAAACCATGCAAAAAGGCCCTATCACCTTTGTAGTTTCAGAAAACAGAAAAACAATTCCTGCTAAAGGTGGTGAAATCGAAGAATTTAGCTGGTTTGATCACACAACCGGTGAAATCTATTGGTCAAATCGTAATGCACAAAAAGGATTTATCACTTTTGTAGGAAGACAACTCCACTCTTTTTTAAGACATGAGCTGGCTCATCTTTTAATTTATCGTTCCTTGGCGCACTATCCACGCCCTGACTATTGGCATGATATTTCAGAAGAAACTAAAGGAGACCCTGAAAATCACATCTTTGTTCGACATGGAGTTGATCCTTCTCAACCCAACAAAGATCGATACAATCATTTTAAAACATCTGCTGAGGCCGCCTTCATTGAAGGGTTGGCATTTGCTCTGGAACGAGGAACCTATATGGAGCACCCCATGATCTTAGAAAATAGCGACATGTTGAATCAGCTCTATTTTGATACAGAAAATCAAAACTATTATTACACTGATGAAAATGGATTTACGATTCAAGATGAAAAGTTTATCGCCCCTCTTGAAAGCGAGGTGTATTTGGCTAGCACGATCCATAAACTCTTTTTTGGATTTCAATCTAATGATTCCAAAAGCATTGAAAGTGACCAGCAATATACTTTTTATATCGTCCATACGACGAATAACGAAACCATGAGACAGGTTATTGACATTATCAGCACAGATGGCCCTTCGGATGTTATTTCATTTGCTAAAAGTCTGGATCAACACATGGGGAGTGACATAGGATACAGATGGCTTAGAGAATTTTATTTTTACGACTATAAAACCGGTTTAAATACATTCCCTGAATTTCAAATGACGCAAGAACAAAGTGCTTGGGATAATCGGTTTATCACTCGCGCTACCATTTCCAAAAATAAAAAAGATAGCTTCTTTACCCCTTACGTTGAAGAAGAAGAAGAAGAAGCAAGACAAAAGTCACAAGAAGAATTTTCAAAGTCTTTTGACAACACTCTAATCACTCACAAAATTGATGAAGCCATTTCAGACTCAGACGCTCACCTTCAAAATACCCAAGAAAAAATAATGACTTTTGCAAAAGCCATTGAACAAAGAAATGGGCTTTCTGAACAACTCAAACCCTATATTCCCGTGAGCGAAGAAAATAGAAAAGCTCGCTGGGATTTGGCGGAAAAACTCTATAATGAAATTGAAAAAAAATATTATACAACTATTTATCTCATGCTCATTCAAGATTATCTTAATCCCCTTTTAGATCTTTTTACCCCTAGATTTCAAGAACGCGAGGCCATTAAACTAAGACTTGAGAATATTAAAAACACTCCCTCTCAAGCTGGGGGCACAAATCATCGAGAACGTGTCATCAACATGCTCTCAGAAACAAAAGCCTTGGTTGAAAATGAAAAAAAATTAATTGAACTGTTGATCCTGACAGAGGTTGTCAAAGATCACTTTTCCGAACACTAAACGAGATCATCTATAACGAAGTGGAATAAAACTAGTACTCTGATTTTTTTCGTAGTTCTTTTTCAGATGCAAGCATTCCATCCAACTTTTGATCTATTTCTTTACGCGTAACATTTGGATATTTCTTTTTCCATCTTTTCAGATCATTTTCCATCATTTTTAAAATACGTGGGTCATCATCGGCCATTTCAAGAACTTCCTTAGATTCTGGGGGTGTTTTCACGATGCGTCCATCAACAACATATTCATCATCATTTATTTTTTGGTCGAGATTGTCTTTTGACGATATGTCCGAGATGCGTTCGGACTGCTTTTTCCCGCGTCTTCGATTGATTGTAGTAACCATTGGCTAACACCCTCCTATAAGCATCAATAATTTTAGGTTTTTCATT
>Ga0156294_1073_pt1 | contig 6270 bp, 7 predicted proteins | sample RifCSPlowO2_12_FD_107942 | JGI IMG/M metagenome (GOLD analysis project Ga0156294, IMG submission 107942) | Deltaproteobacteria bacterium RIFCSPLOWO2_12_FULL_38_8
GCCGGGGTTCATTTTGGTCATCAGCGGGGTCGTTGGAATCCAAAAATGAAGCCATTTATTTTTGATGTGCGAGATGACATTCATATCATCGATCTTCAAAAAACTGTAGATTTTTGCCGTAATGCCTGTAATTTTGTAAAATCGGTAGCTTCCGATGGGCAAAAAGTGCTGTTTGTAGGAACTAAAAAGCAAGCTCAAAAAATTGTCATGGAAGAAGCCACCCGAGGAAAAATGTTTTATGTAACTCATCGTTGGTTGGGAGGAACACTTACCAATTTTAAAACTATCCGTATGGGAATTAATACTCTAAAGAAAATTGAAGATATGGAAGAAAAGGGATTGTTTGAAGCGCTTCCTAAAAAGGAAGTGGCGGCCCTTAAAAAAGAGCGTCAAAAACTTTTAAATACCTTAAGTGGGATTCGAGACATGAAAAAACTTCCTGGTGCACTCTTTATTTTAGATCCAGGAAAAGAAAAAATTGCTGTAAAAGAAGCCAAAAAAATGGGAATTCCTGTTGTTGCAGTTGTAGATACCAACTGTAATCCTGATGATATTGATTATGTTATTCCTGGTAATGACGATGCCATTAAAGCCATTCGGCTTTTTTCTTCCTTAATTGCAACAGCCTGTTTAGAAGGAGTACAGGAATTTGAGTTAAAACTCCGAGAACAAGGTGTAAAACCCGAAGAAGAAACTGAAACTGTTTCTGCGTTGGATGAATTGAGTATCCCCGAAGAACCGGTGGTGATTTTAGATCCCAAAGAGTATGAAGAAAAAGCTAAAGATACACCTCCACAAGATAAAGAAGAACCAGAAGAGAAGGACTAGGGATCTTACATGATTACCGCTGAATCTGTTAAAAAATTAAGAGAAAAAACAGGAGCTCCCATGATGGATTGCAAAGTGGCGCTCCAAGAAAGCCAGGGAGATTTTGATAAAGCGGTTGATTTTTTGAGAAAAAAAGGAATGGCCGATGCGGCTAAAAAATCTGGCCGTATTACCTCTGAAGGATTGGTGCATGCGTATATTCATGGAGAAGGGAAAATTGGGGTTTTAATTGAAGTAAACTGCGAAACAGATTTTGTGGCGAAGAATAAAGATTTTCAAGCTTTTGTAAAAGACATTGCCATGCAAGTGGCCGCTTCTAATCCGCTCTACATTTGCGAAAAAGAGGTCCCCCAAAATGTGCTAGATAAAGAAAAAGAAATTTATAAACACCAGGCAGCACAATCTAAAAAACCTGCCAATGTCATTGATAAAATTGTTGAATGAAAAATTCAAAAATATTATGAAGAGGCTTGTTTATTAAAACAACCCTTTGTGAAAGATCCTGATAAAACCATTGAAGATTTACTGAAAGAACTGATTGCTAAATTTGGGGAAAATTGCACTATCCGGCGATTTTCACGATTTCAATTAGGTGAGGGTCTGGAAAAAAAACCATAAATTCATGACGAAAACTAACCCTAAGTATAAACGCATTCTTTTAAAATTAAGTGGTGAAGCTTTAAGTGGAGAAAAAGAAAGCGGTATTAGTTCAGAAATTCTTGAAAAAGTCTCTAAAGAAATTAAAGAAATTTGGGATTTAGGCGTTGAAATAGCCATTGTTATTGGAGGTGGCAACATTTGGCGAGGACTAGAAGCAAGCTCCAAAGGAATGGACCGGGCTTCTGCAGATTATATTGGAATGTTGGCAACCACCATTAATAGCCTAGCCCTTCAGCATGAACTTGAAAAATGTGGAGTGTATACACGTGTCTTAACGGCTATTGGCATGCAGCAATTGGCCGAGACCTATATTCGAAGACGAGCCATTCGACATTTAGAAAAACATAGAATTGTTATTTTTGCAGCAGGTACGGGAAACCCTTATTTTACTACGGATACAGCGGCTGCCCTTCGAGCAATGGAAATTGGGGCAGAGGTTATTTTAAAAGCCACCCGAGTAGATGGTGTTTATGACAAAGATCCTTTAAAAACAAAGGGGGCTAAAATGTTTCATCACTTAACCTATATTGAAGTTCTTCAAAAAAAGCTCTCTGTGATGGATTCAACGGCCATTTCTTTGTGCATGGATAATGATTTAAAAATTATTGTTTTTAATTTGTCTAAAGTAGGGAATATTAAACGAGTGGTGTATGGGGAAGACTTGGGTACTTTAGTAGGAAGCAAATAAAATATGGACATGAATCAAATCCAATTAAAGATGCAAAAAACACTCGATAATCTAAAAAGTGAGTTGGCTAAACTAAGAACGGGCCGAGCCACACCCACACTTTTAGATACCGTAATGGTAGATTATTATGGAAATATGACGGCTTTAAAGAATATGGCTACGATCTCTGCTCCTGAAGCAAGACTTTTAACTATTCAACCCTGGGATGCCTCACAAATTCAAGCCATTGAAAAAGCCATTCAAATGTCTGATTTGGGATTAACACCTAATAACGATGGAAAAATTATTCGGATTCAACTTCCTCCGTTAACTGAAGAACGCCGAAAAGAGCTTGTAAAATTAGTTAAAAAAGTAGGGGAAGACGGCAAGGTTTCTATCCGGCTTATTCGCCGAGATGCCAATGATGATTTAAAAAAAGAAAATTTACCCGAAGATGATTTAAGAAAATCTCAAAATCAAATCCAAAAGATGACCGATGAGCAAATCCAAAAAATAGATTCCCTCCTTGTGACCAAAGAAAAAGATATTTTACATGGCTGATATTGATCCTTCAGGGTTGCCTGTGCATGTGGCAATTATCCCCGATGGAAACGGCAGATGGGCAAAGAACCGGTCTTTAAACCGTATTGAAGGACATGTCCGTGGAACGGCCAATGTCAAAGATACCGTTATTTTCGCCAAAGAATTGGGAATAAAGGTAATCACCATTTATGCTTTTTCTGATGAAAACTGGAGTCGCCCCAAAGAGGAAGTAGATGCCTTAATGCATCTATTGCAAGAGTATCTTATTCAAGAGCGCCCCAATATCATGAAAAATAATATTCGGCTCTGTACGTTGGGCGATATTGAACGGCTTCCTTTATTTGTTTTAGAAGAACTTAAAAAAACCATGGAACTTTCTGCCACGAATACCGAGATGATTTTAAATTTTGCTGTGTCTTATGGTTCGAGAAATGAAATTCTTCGGGCCACTCAAACAATAGCAAAATTGTGCATAGAAAAAAAATGTATTCCAGAAAAAATAGATCAAGCTCTTTTTTCAAAATATTTATATACCAAAGATCTTCCAGATCCCGATCTTCTCATTCGGACCAGCGGAGAAATGAGGATTAGTAATTTTTTATTATGGCAGATGGCTTATACGGAATTATATGTGACAGACACACTTTGGCCCGATTTTAATAAAGAAGAATTTTTAAAGGCCATACGTTCTTATCAGCATAGAGAAAGACGTTTTGGATTAACACACGAGCAATTAGATGAGTTTTGATGGATTAAAAACACGAACTTTTACTGCTGTTATTGGGGTCAGTGCCATTTTAGCACTCATGATTTATGGCGAGCAGTGGGGGATGACGCTTTTAGCTTTGGCGGCTTGTTTTGGAGCGCTTATTGAATATTTTATTGCTCTTTTTACCTTTCCTGAAAAACGAGCCCAAAAATTTTTAGGGATTACAGTAGGTTTTTTATTGGCAGCGTTAATTATTTTTAGGTCCTCTTTTTTATATGAGGGAATTAGTGTACTTTTTTTAGTGTTGTTTGTTTTTTATCTTTTTTTAGCTCAAACTTCTTCAGATAGTTTAACTCAGCTTTTTTCAGAACTGTCATTAACGTTAAGTGGTGTTTTTTATATTGGGTTCTTGTTTTCTTTTTGGCCAAAAGTTAAAGAATTGGAATTGGGGACCTACTGGATATTTTTGGTTTTTTTAATTCCCTGGCTTTCAGATACGGGAGGATATTTTATTGGAAAACGCTGGGGGCAGCATAAACTTTCTCCGGTCGTAAGCCCGCATAAAACGGTAGAAGGGGCAGTAGGGGGAATTGCGTTGGCTACCTTGGGCGTCCTTTGCTATAAACTTTTTATTTTTTCTCAGTTGTCTTTTTTGGATTGCTTTATCGTAGGGATTTTAGGAGCGGTGTTAAGCCAAGTAGGAGATTTATTTGAATCTTTTATTAAAAGAGCGCTTCAAGTGAAAGACTCAGGAGTGGTCATTCCCGGTCATGGTGGGATTTTAGATCGTTTTGATAGTGTGCTCTTTTGTGGGCCCTTTATTTATTTTTATGCAAAGGTGGCATTTTTCGGATGAAGAAAAAAATTTCTATTTTAGGATCTACAGGCTCTATTGGGGTGAATAGCCTAGAAGTGATTAAAACTGCTCCAGAGACGTTTGAAGTGGCTGCATTAGCAGCAGGGTACAATACGCATCTTTTACTAGAGCAGATTCAAAAATTTCATCCAAGACTTGTTTCTGTAGCCACCGAAACCTTAGCAGAGGATATTCGGGAACAATTCCCTTCTATTGAAGTTTTATGGGGAGAAAAAGGATTAAAAGAAGTGGCTACGTATAGTGAAAGTAATTTTGTGATCTCAGCTTTGGTGGGAGCTAAAGGCATTGAGCCCACTCTGGCTGCCATTTCTTCTCAAAAAGAGGTGGCCTTGGCCAATAAAGAAGTATTGGTGGCAGCAGGCGAGCTTGTTATGGAAGAGGTACAAAGGCAACATGTTCAGCTTCTTCCTATTGATAGTGAACACAGTGCTATTTTTCAGGTTTTAGAACAAAAGAATAGAGAAAATCTTAAAAAAATAACGCTTACCGCTTCTGGGGGGCCCTTTTTAAATCGGGCTTTGGAAACTTTTTCTCATATCACTCCTGAAGAAGCGCTTCGTCATCCCAAATGGAAGATGGGGAACCGTATTTCTATTGATTCTGCAACACTTATGAACAAAGGTTTTGAAGTGATCGAAGCCCATTGGCTTTTTGGAGTATCTCCTTCAGAGATAGAGGTGGTTATTCATCCAGAATCTATTATTCATTCGACGGTGAGTTATAGGGATGGAAATATGTTGGCTTGTTTATCCGTTCCAGACATGAAGGCTCCGATTGCATATGCACTTTCTTATCCCCGTCGTATGGCCACAGAAGTGGTTTCCTTAGATTTAACCAAGATCAAGACATTAACTTTTGAAGAACCTGATTTTAAAAAATTTCCTCTTTTAGCAGTAGCGTTTGAAGCTTTAAAAAAGGGGGGAGTGTTCCCTTGTCTTTTAAATGCAGCAGATGAAGTGGCTGTAGAAGCCTTTTTAAAACGACGAATTTTATTTACTCAAATCCCAATAGTTATTGAAAAAACCCTATCTTCATATAGCGAATCTTTTCCTTTATCCTTGGAGGGAATTTTAGAGGCGGATCAGTGGGCACGTAAAAAAACAAAGGAGTTGTTTTAAGTTTTTAATTTATGTTATTTTAAAAATTCTATGTGGGGAATAGGATTAATCCCTCAGTTTTGAGGGAAAGACAAGGCCGCAGGGAGGAGCCTGACGACCGAGAACACAGTATTTCCCCAAAACTGAGGAATTAATTATGGAATATTTATTTGGCATTATTATTTTATTAGGAGTCTTGGTTTTCTTTCATGAATTTGGGCACTTCATTGTGTCTAAATTCTTTGGGGTCAAAGTCGAAGTTTTTTCTTTAGGCTTTGGACCTAAAATTGTTAAGAAAAAAATGGGAGAGACCCAGTACTGTATTTCTCTTATTCCCCTAGGAGGCTACGTTAAGCTCTACGGGGAAGATCCTACGGCACCTATTAAGGGGGCAGATGCAAAACGGTCTTTTTCAAATCAACCCGTATGGAATAGAATTGCCATTGCTGCTGCAGGGCCTATTTTTAATTTTATTTTAGCTGTTTTTGTCTTTTTTGTGATTGAAGTAGCAGGGCTTGAAAAAGTGGCTACTTCTTATTTAGCGCATGTCAACGAAGGATCTCAAGCATGGCAGTTGGGATTGCGATCGGGGGATACAGTCACCCAAGTAAATCAAAAGAAAATTAGTCGATTTCGAGAAGATTTGTTAGCTACCATCGCGCATAGCCGTGATCAAGACATAACCCTGACCATTCAGCGACGGGATCAGTCCTTTGATGTGACTTTTAAGCCTGAAGTCGAAGAAGACTGGAACATGTATTGTGAAAAAGTTAAAAGAGGGGTTCTTAAGGGGATTTCCGAATTGGGGCCAAATCCTACTATTGGAATAACCAATTTAAAATCATGGGCTGCTTTTATAGGTTTAAAAAATGGAGATCGAATTATTTCT
>Ga0156294_1061_pt1 | contig 6026 bp, 6 predicted proteins | sample RifCSPlowO2_12_FD_107942 | JGI IMG/M metagenome (GOLD analysis project Ga0156294, IMG submission 107942) | Deltaproteobacteria bacterium RIFCSPLOWO2_12_FULL_38_8
CCTTTTGTGAAGACTAACTTATTGATTTACATACATCTTGGTTTTTTAACTGCGGAAGATGGGTTAACTAAACTATAAGAAATCCTACCCTCGCTTCCTTTCATATCCCCACAGTAATCTCTTTATGTCTATGCGCAATATTCATTCCGAACAGTATTGGGACAGGCTACTTTTTGGGCAATCCTCAATTGAAAGATTTATCAATTTTTTTAAATGATTCCTCTACATCAGACATGAAGATTACCTGATACATAGCTCTTTTTTGAGCAACTTCCAATCCTTGCCTCTGCCTTGAATAGTTAATTTAATGTATAGGAATTTCAATGTTGAGATTCTTCACTCCGCTTTGCTCCGTTCAGAATGACAGATAGTAGAAGTGTCATTCTGAGCGAAGCGAAGAATCTAATTTAATTAAAGTTTTTAGACAGTATTGTTGTCGAAAAATACAAAAAGGGAAGTTGTTAACGCAGGCAAAAAATACCTTATTTGAGAGAAAAACATTCCTCATATAACAAAGTTAGGTGTTTAAAAAAAATCTCTATTTATTTTTTGTATCAAAACAAAATCATTTGAATAATATGGGTTTTTAATCATTAAATCTCTTTATTTGTTTAATGGCATATCACTTGCATGAATTTATAGCAGGCAAGAAGGGATTAATAATAGGAATTACCCGGAGCGATATTTTATGGATAAGGGAATCTATGTAGCACTTTCTGGAAGCGTCGTTCAGGAGAGGAGATTAAATCAAATCTCAAACAATCTGGCAAATATTAATTCTACGGGATACAAGGGCGATATTGCAGTTTTTGAAAGTTATCTTAAGCAACCTGATGGTGTCAATGTTCCGTCACAAATATCTTCAAATGTCAATACGCAGGCTTATGTAATTAGTCCAAATAACTATGTTGATTTTTCACAGGGACCTCTAATTGAGACTACAAGTGAGCTGGACATGGCTTTGAATGGAGATGGTTTTTTTGCTGTTGAGACACCTGAGGGTATCAGATATACGAGGGGTGGTAATTTTAAGGTAGGGGAAGACGGCATGCTGACAACTCAGGATGGACACCCTGTTCTTGGGGGCAGGGAAGGGGAATACGGTGAACCTGTTTTTATTAATATACTTTCCATATCAGGGGCGGGTGGAGAATTTTCTGTGTCACCTGATGGGACAATATCTGTGATAAATCAATTTTTAGGTGATGTTCCGCTTGGGATGCAGAAAGGGGCTAAATTAAAGATTGTAGATTTCCCAAAACCTTATGAATTAAAAAAGGTGGGAAATGGATTATATGCTCCCTTAAATGAAAATATAGAAGAATTGAGAGCAGAAAATGTTGAAGTCAAGCAAGGGTTCCTTGAGAGGTCAAATATAAATACAATGAAAGAGATGGCATCAATGATTGAGGTTATAAGGGGATATGAGTCTTATCAGAAGGTTATCCAGTCATACAGTGATTCTACATCGAAACTGGTGGATGAAGTGGGAAGGGCAGTATAAATATTTATGAATTATAAATTATGAATTATGATTTAAATCCTAAATCATAAATCAGAAATCATAAATCGGAAGGGGGTTATATGATTAGAGCGATGTATACAGCAGGGACCGGGATGCAGGCACAGCAGTTGAATATAGATGTTATTTCTAACAATCTGGCGAATGTGAATACAACCGGGTTTAAGAGGAGCAGGCCTGATTTTCAGGACCTCCTCTATCAGACATTAAGACTTCCTGGCACAACATCACAGACAGGGGATATGGTTCCGACAGGTATCCAGCTTGGATTGGGAACAAAACCGGCAGCGGTTTCGAAGATATTCATAGAGGGAGATATGCAGCAGACACAGAATGAGCTTGACCTTGCAATTCAGGGTAAGGGATTTTTCCAGGTGTTGAGGCCTGATGGGACTACAGCTTATACAAGGGCAGGTGCATTCAAGATTGATAATACAGGTCGTATGGTTACATCTGATGGTTATCCGATGACACCTACTGTCACTATTCCAAGTGATACGGTAAGTATATCTGTTGACCAGCAGGGGCAGGTATCTGTCCTTCGTCCAGGGACAGTTACACCAACTGTGGCTGGGACTATTGCAATGGCAAACTTTCTAAACCCGGCAGGATTGGCAGCCCTTGGTAATAATCTCTTTATGCAGACTGATGCGTCAGGAACACCAAGGACAGGAAGCCCCGGGACAAATGAATTGGGTACAGTTCAGCAGGGATTTCTTGAGATATCCAATGTCAGTGTTGTAGAAGAACTGACAAATATGATACTCGCACAGAGGGCATATGAGGTAAATTCAAAGGCGATTCAGACAGCAGATGAGATGCTTCAGACAGCTAATAATACAAAACGATAAAGGAGTTGTGAGTTATGAGTTATGAGTTAAGAGTCAAGAGGCAGAAGACAGAAATAAGTAGAAAGTATAAAGTAGGAAGTAGAAAGATAAAAAATATTTACTTCTTACTTCTTACTTCTTACTTCTTACTTCTTACTGCAGGGGATTCTTATGCCTATGATTCTCTATCTCCACGGATACTTTCAATTAGAGGAGAAATTAAACATAGTGACAGTCATAAGGCCACAGTCAATATTATAGATTCGCCTTCTGTTGACGGAGAGGTGATGTATCTCAAAGATATTGCGGAGATAAAGGGAGAAGATGCAGATTTTGTCAATAGGCTCAAAAATGTTGCAATAGGATATTCGCCGCTGCCGGGGGAATTGCAGTCAATAACAGATGAGCAGCTAAAACTCAGTATAAAAAGGGACAGGATTGCTGTAGAAGATATAAAACTGAACTCACCTAAACAGGTCAACATATCAAGAAAATATTTTGAATTTACACCTCAGCAGTTAAGGAGTGCTATAGAGGATTTTGTTGAAAGTAGAACGGATATAACCAAAGGGAGGATAGTAGTTGATAATGTAAACTATAGCGGGAAGATTATTCTGCCGTCTCCTGACTTTGGTTATGAAATTAATGCCGGCAGTTCACTCAATTCTTCAGGGCGTAAATTTTTTAATATTATCTTTAAGACAGATGGAAAGTTTCTTAAAGGTTTAAATATAGCTGCTGATTTAAAAGTTGTGCTGCCTGTAGCTGTTGCAGCAAATCACATAAAAAAAGGGGAGCCTGTTTCTGAAACCTCTATACAGATAGAGGAGAGGGAGATAAGCAGGGATTTAACTCAGATAGTAACTGACCCAAGTGATGTCATTGGCAAACAGGCAAAGGTTGATATAGCAAAGGGTGAGGTTATTACAATAGGCTCTGCTGAGACAATGACCCTTGTAAATCAGGGTGATGTGGTAAATATTGTGGCTGAGTCCAATATGCTTAGAGTTGCTGTAAAGGGGGTTGTAAGGGATAAGGGCGGAAAAGGGGAACTGGTAAAGGTATTGAATGTATCTTCAAATAAGGTAATTCATGCAAAGATAATAGATTCTAATACTGTAAGGGTGGAGTTTTGAAGGAGATAAAAATGCAAAATGCAAAATGCAAAATGCAAAATTTAAAATTGAGGGATTCCATTCTTTACTCATTACTCATTGCTCATTGCTCATTGCTCATTTTCTGGGGTTGTGCAGAAAGGGTGACAAGGCCTTTACCCGAGATAAGTGCTCCCAAGGTTTCATACGAAGAGGGTTCCTTATGGCCCAAAGAAGAGAGCAAGCTCCTTTTATTTAAGGATACAAAGGCAAATAAGGTTGGAGATATTGTTACTGTTTTAATTGCTGAATCTTCTCAGGCATCAAAGGCATCTGAGACCAAGACATCCCGTGCCAGTGATAATACCCTTGGTTTTAAGGCAGGGACAGGAATACCTACAGATTTTCAGGTGAAGGGTGGAAATAAATTTGAAGGCATAGGGACAACTTCAAGGGCAGGTAAACTCACTGCCACTGTAACTGCAGTGGTGGTTGAAGTTTTGCCGAATGGAAATTTAAAAATAGACGGAGTTAAAGACATAAGGGTTAATGATGAGACCCAGTATATGACAATAAGCGGTATTGTCAGGCCTGAAGATATAAGCCGAAACAATAGTGTTTTTTCAACGGATATTGCTGATGCAAAAATACTATATGAGGGTGAGGGAAGCCTGGATGACGAACAGAGGCCCGGCTGGCTTGGGAAGGCATTCAAATGGATATGGCCATTTTAGGATTTAAGATTTACGATTTAAGATTTATGATTTAAAAATCTAAAATCGTGAACTGTACACAAAATGGGAGATATTATGAAAAAAGTTAGTATATTTACTACTTACTGCTTACTGCTTACTGCCTACTGCCTACTGTTTACTATACCTGCTGAGGCTATTCGTATAAAGGACATAGCCAATATTGGCGGGATTAGGGATAACCAGTTAATCGGCTACGGTCTTGTAGTAGGACTGAAAAATACCGGTGACAATTCCTATAACAGCCAGTTTACCACACAGACCCTTTTAAGTATGCTGGAAAAACTGGGGACTACAGTTGATGTCAGACAGTTATTAGATGTGAGGATTGAAAACATAGCCGCAGTGATGGTCACCGCTAATCTCCCGCCATTCGCAAAAATAGGGGGACGGATTGATGTTACCGTATCCTCCCTTGGAGACGCAAGGAGTCTTGAAGGGGGGACACTCCTTATGATACCCCTTAAGGCGCCAAATGGCGAGATATATGCCGTAGCCCAGGGGGCAGTATCTGTAGGAGGGGCATTCAGGGTTGAGGCTGAAAAGGCTGCTGTTCAGAAAAATCATACGACAGTAGGAAAGATTACAGGCGGGGCCATTGTGGAGAGGGATGTCCCTTTTGATTTTAATAAAAGGAATGACCTGAATCTTGTCCTTTACAGGCCTGATTTTACAACTGCATTAAATGTTACGAAGGCGGTCAATACAAGTCTGGGAGAGGCAATGGCATTTCCATTAGATTCAGGGACAATAAATATAAAGATTCCTGATAAACTTAAAGGCAGACTGGTAGAGATGATGGCACAGATAGAGTCTCTTGATGTAAGTGTTGATAACAAGGCGAAGGTCGTACTGGATGAAAGGACAGGGACTGTTGCAATAGGTGAAAATGTAAAAATTTCCTCTGCTGCAATTTCTCACAGCGCATTGATTGTGGAAATTAAAGAGCAGTTACAGGTTATACAGCCTCCGCCACTGACATTTGGACAGCCTATGGCGGCTCCTGAATCTACTATAACAGTCAGAGAAAAAGGGGATAGGGTGTTATTGGTTCCAACGGCTGCAAATATAGGCGATCTGGTAAAGGCACTCAATGCCGTCGGCGTTTCACCCAGGGATTTGATTGCCATATTCCAGTCATTAAAGGCTGTTGGGGCACTACAGGCGGAATTGGAGATATTGTGAAGATTGATTTCAAAATTCAGAATTCAGAATCCGGAATCCAGAATTCAGAAAAATCATCTAACTTAAAGAAGGCTGATGAGAAAAAACTAAAAAAGCTTGCTGCCGATTTTGAATCCGTATTCTTATATTATGTATTAAAGACAATGAGAGATACAGTTCCCAAAAGCGGTTTCATAGACGGGAAGAATGGTGAAGAGATTTACAGGTCAATGATGGATCAAGAGGTTGCAAAAAGCATGGCTGACAAAAGAGAAAGCGGGATATCTGATATGCTCTTTAAACAGCTTACACAGAAGACAATAGTCAATAGTCGATAGTCAATAGTCATTGGTAATCAATGGCTAATGGCCATTGACCAATTTGCCGATAAAACTATATATATGAATACATTACTTGATAATCTATCAGAGGTATTGAAAGAGATTGTAGAAGGTTATTCAGCATTGGTTGACCTTCTCCAGAGGGAGAGGCGATTTATAGTAGAAAACTCACTGAATGAACTGCATGACTGCATAAAGCAGAAGGAGACAATGATACTCAAACTGAAGATGTTAGAGGATTCAAGAATATCCCTCACTGTCAGACTTGCAGGTTTTTTTGAAGCCGAGACAAAGGATATAACCCTTTCATATATATCGGATTC
>Ga0156294_1025_pt1 | contig 4588 bp, 5 predicted proteins | sample RifCSPlowO2_12_FD_107942 | JGI IMG/M metagenome (GOLD analysis project Ga0156294, IMG submission 107942) | Deltaproteobacteria bacterium RIFCSPLOWO2_12_FULL_38_8
ACCAGAGCCGCTACGCCTGACGTAACTCCAGCTGCCATCGATGTTCCACTCATGTAAATGTATTCATTTTTTTGAAAGGAGTCTGCATCTTGGATATCGCGGAGGCTTGCTTTTAAACTAAGAATGTATCTTCCCGGAGCTCCCACGTGGACAAGTTTTGGACTGTAGTTTGAAAAACTGGCTAAAGTATCTTTAGGATCGGTGGCAGCCACAGATATTAAATGATTAAATTGAAAGCTGGCAGGATAATAAGGCGTTGTATCGTTATTTTTTCCTTCATTCCCGGCGGCGGCTACAAACAACATATTGGGCGCATTTTTAATAGAATCTTTAATGGTTTGAGATGCTCCCGTAGAGCCCCAGCTAAGATTAACCACCTGGGCTCCCATGATTTTTGCATATTCAATAGCTTCAGCAACGACGATGGAGTTAGCCAGGCTATATCCTAGTTTTTTGGTAGTTTGATTTGTGGTTTCATCGGTTTCTTCAATAATTGAGATAGAGCCTATTTTAAGAGGCATGATTTCAATATCGTTTAAAACAATTCCAGGAATGCCTCTTTGGTTATTGGAGAGAGCTCCAATGACTCCCCCAATATGGGTTCCATGAGAGGCTTCTTTAATTAAAGCTTCTTCATCGGTTTTTAGTTGTTCTTTATATTGGTCGCGTTCATTTTCTGACACATTTTCATCAATCCATTCCAAAAAATTAAGGTCTGCAGATGCATCGTTATCAATATTAAAAAAATCCCATCCTAACGTATCATCGACATAGCCATTATGGTCATTGTCAATATTGTCATCTGGGATTTCTGCAGTGTTTTTCCAGATGTGAGTTTTTTCAATGGTTAGTTTTTGTTGAGAAAGATCGGAAGCGTTTAATTCTGTAAAATCCGGGTGGTAAATATCAATTCCTGTATCGGGAATGGCGACAATGACTTTACCTTCTGACCTTAATGCCCAGGCTTCTACAATTTTCCCAAAAGCAATATCTGCATTTTTTTTAGTTTCCGTTTTAAAGGGAGAAAGTTCTCCTCCCTTATTTTTAAGATACCAGAGTGCCTCATCATAATCATTGGGTAGTTCTGTGATGTTGAGCGTCATGACATAGTTGGGTTCACTGTATCTAATTTTTGGGTGATGATCTTTTTGAATAAGATTGATGATTTCAGAAACCGTATAAAGAGAGGTATTGAGTTTAAACTGCGCGACACCGGTTTGTGAATGATAGTCTAAAAGGGTCAGTTGAAATTGTTTGGCGATGTTTTCTACATCTTTTAAAGAAGTTCCTACGATAAACCCCACAATGATTTCATCTGCAATATATCGCTCTCCTTTACTATTTTTAACGATCTGAATTTTTTTAGGACCCGAAGCAATTTTTTTAATAAAGGTGCTTTTAAGAGGACTCTTCTGGGCGGGAATTCTTTTTTGTTCTACAGGTTCTGACAGTGGTTTTTGGAAAGGGGGAGGGGAATCTTTAAGCCAATACAATACACCCATGGCCAAAAACAATAGAAATACACTCAAATACTTTTTTTTAAAGAACACCTTATTACCCCAACCAACGATTTACTTATTATTCTACCAGAATGGATTCCCCGGTCAAGCCAGGCGATGACATACGGCAGAATTTTACTTTTAAAACCTCCCTTGGTATAATTAAGACATTAGGTGGAACGTTACTAGAGATTGAGACCGAAACATAACATAACATATTGATTTTATTAGTGAATTTACAATGAATGAACAAGGAAAACAGGTTCGCAGAACCCAGTATTTAATTAATCGAGGGTTTCAGCTTCGATATATGGGAATTTTTGTTCTGGCCTCTTTATTTGCCGTATCGGTCATTGGTGGGCTTCTTTTTTATCTGGTTGAAGTGAATTGGATGGTGCAGCTAGAGAGCGGGCTTCATCTTTTTCCAGAAGTAGAAGATCTTTTGGCTCAAGAAAGATATTGGGTGTTGCTCACTGCAGGAAGTGGATTTTTTATTTTTGCAGGGATGCTATCGGTGTGGGGATTATTTTTAAGTCATCGGGTAGCTGGGCCTGTTTTTGCGCTCAGTCGCAGAATGAATAAAATTGTTTTAGAGCAGGATTTAATGACTCCTCTTTTTTTAAGAAAGAAAGATGCTCTTCAAGAAGTAAAAGAGTTTTTTAATGTCACGTTAGAATCTCTTAGAAGTCGCCTAAAAGAGGAAGTGGATTTTTGGCAAAAATTGCAAGAGAGATGTTCAGCTCCTCAATTGCAAGGTGCGGTCAGGATCATTGAAAGTTTAAAAAAGGATAAAGAAAAATGGTTAAGAGCGTCTCCATCTTAAAATATACGAGCATCGTCTGTGCCGTTATACTCTTAGGGAGTATGGGGATAAGTCTTGCTAAAAAAGGGGTTATTTCAAAATCGGTAAAACAACGAAAACCGGCCATGGTAACCCCTGTGCTTAAAAACCCACAAGAAAGTCCTTTGGTACAAGTATTTGTCCGGTTAGAGGCACAAAATATTGGTGAAAAAACATATGGTTTATTTAATTCACAAACGATGGAAATATTAACAGAATATGCCGAGTCTATTTTATCTAAGGCTTCTTTTCAGGATCAAAAAAATCCACTTTATATTGATAATCCCGATCTTCATCGGATGGTTTGTTTTTTTGTGACATCTTATGTGTATGCTGCCGAAGCACAACATTTACCCAAAGATACTCAAATTTATTTGGTAGCAGAAGATCCCATAGAACAAGATCAAAAATTAACCCTTGAAATCCAGCATGTTCAAGATGTGTTTAATAAATGTGAAAATCTAGAACTTCAGCTTTTACCAACAGGGGTGGTCTATTTTAATTGGGATCAAGATAATTTTTTAAATGGGGTTCCCCTAGAACCTCCTCGGGTTGCCCAAAGCGATATTCCAGAAGAATTTAAAGATGATCCCTTGTTGGCACAGCTATATACCACGGCTCAAGGGTATGCCCAAAGAGAAGGGGAAAAAAGTAAATTGGGAAGTGAGATGGTGAGTCTCTTATTAGAAGGGGTTAAAAACCAATTGGCCAGTGGGCATCCCAATATTGCAAAGTTAGCTACTGTTTTTGCAAAACAAGCGGGTACAAAAGTAGCAAAGCAAGCCTGGAAAGAAAAATCAGCGTTGATTGCATCTCTTACGAAAGATGATTCTAATTTATTTCAAACCAGTCAGGTTCAACAAGAAACGGCTGAAGCGCTGACCAATTTGGTGGCCTTGCCGGGGAAAGCAACTATTTCAAAAACAGCCTTTACAGATTCCATTAAAAAAATCATGAGCAGCGATGTTAAAATGAATTTTAGAATTGGAAAGGATACCATTTATGCGGGGTTTAAACTGGAATTTAAGTAAAATACTTTTTATTCTATGCATAGTGATGTTTGCTCCTTTGACCATTAGAGCACAGAGTGAAGAAGTGTCTCAGCCTTTGTATAATAAAGGACTTTTACTGATTGAAAAAGAAATGCTTAGGCTTTCAGATATTCCAAAGAAAAGCTGGTCTGAATCTGAAAAAAATCAATATCGAGCTCTGTTATTTTTAGAAGATTATTTTTTAAATCGAGGAGTAACGCCGTGGACCATGAAGGTACTTCATCGGTTAATTAAGATGAGAGACAATACTCAAGATAATTATAAAAAAGCATTTTTAGAGTGTGAGGCGTGGAAAGTGCTGGATCACGATTTAAAAAACAATGAAAATAAAGATTTAATTCAAAATCTTATGGATAAACGGAAATTTACAAAAAAAGATCATGTGATGTTTAGAAAAATGGCTTCAGCTAAGGTATCTAGTTGTATTGGGTTTATTGGAACCAACTGGAGTTGGAAAGGTCCTGCATATGCAGATCTTTTATATGATGTGAAAACCAGAAATGCCATTGAAAGTGTTAAAACCTCGGTTAAGATTCGTGAGATAAGTTCTGAGAAAACGGAATAAGCGCTGCTTTTTTCTTTTTTAACAATGCCTCTAAAGATTCAACGACATCTTTCATTTTTGAAATTTCTTTATCCTGTAATAATTGAGAGATGTGTTCGATGTCATCTTCGGTCATAGTTCGAAGCATTTCTACCCATTGATTAAAGGGAATTTTAAGTTCTTTAAATTCATCGCGACGTCTTAAGCCAAGATATGCGGTATAGTCTCCATTTTTAAGTTTGGTCATCTCTCGGGTCAGCGCATAGAGGGGGCCTGCCATTTTGTGGGATAAAAAAATGCCCGCAAAAAATAAAAAAACAGAAATGACTAAAAAGGATCCAATCCAGATGATAAGAACCAGATGGCGCTCTTTGGCCAAAAGCGATAAGAACTCTGGTTGAAGATGGACATTATATTTAACAAAAATTAAATTATTAGCATAAATGAGTTTTCGAATCAGAATTCCAACGAGGAGCGCAGCAATGAGGGCAATGAGAACCAAGCTGCTTGAAAACATAAGTTGGAATTTAGGATGGATGAGATAACGCGTGCGAAATTTCATTTTTTAAGGATGGAGTGGGAATAGCCGATTTTTATTTCATCAAAAAGAGACTGGCCTTCTGTTTCACTATCGTCACTATCGCTCATAAAG
>Ga0156294_1003_pt1 | contig 4103 bp, 5 predicted proteins | sample RifCSPlowO2_12_FD_107942 | JGI IMG/M metagenome (GOLD analysis project Ga0156294, IMG submission 107942) | Deltaproteobacteria bacterium RIFCSPLOWO2_12_FULL_38_8
TTTCTTTTTTGTCTTTTGAAAGAAACCCCAGTCTCTCCCACACCCCATATTGATAGCGTTTTTCAAAAGCAAGTTTAAATAAAAAATAAGGAAGTCCTAAAAGACAAAGCAAAGTTAAAAGAATATTGTAAAGGATAAACATGAGATTCTTCGCTTCGCTCAGAATGACATTCCCTCATTAAAAAGACGTTGCTTCTTCAATAAGCATAATCGGGATATCATCGCGAATGGGATATTTAAGTTGACAGGCATGGCAAATAAACCAATCTTGGGCTGCTGTTAACTCTAAATCTCCTTTACATTGTGGGCAGGCAATCACTTCTAATAATTCTGGGCTAATGGCCATAACTTACTCCTTTTTGGGTAACTGGTATTCTGAGTCTTCAATTTTTTTAAGCTTGGCCACTACATAGCCTATTTTAATTTTCGTTTCAAGTTGTAAAACGAAATGGCGGTCATCATCGGTCACCCAAATGGTAGAATCTCCCGAGGTTTGTAAAATTCCTTCAAATTTGGCAATAGGTCGAACGACCAAGGTATCAAATTCCCCAATTTCCGTTTCTAATTTTTCTTTTCGTAATACTTCCGCATCAACCGTAATACGTTTTCCCGCATTATATACTTCTGCATGATAAATTTCGCCTACTTTTAGATCCTGTGCTCTTAAATAAAATGCTGAGGTAAAAATATCAATCACTCCTGGAACAAAAGGATCGGTTCTGCGCTTTTCTTTAATTCCTTTTTTGACATGCACGACCTTCATCCAATATTCAATATTTTTCGTTATATAGTCAAAAAGGACAAGCCCTTCTCGAATGCGATCGGTTTCTTTTCCATGAAGTTCCGCTTTATAAGGATAAAAAGTTTCTTGATCCACATAGCTTTCTATCGAATCATCCACACTATGAATCAGATTCATGGCCCCAGAGGTTTTGGCTGTACCCACAAAATGATAGGTTTTGCGATCTCCAACATAAACAAAGGGATGAACTTCTAACGTCACATCCCCAGCTTTAATGGCAAACCACGTTAAAGCCATGGTTACTTTTTCTCCCACCCTAAAAACGTTTAGATGAGAAAATTGTTTGGCTCGTTTTTTAGCCTCTTTGGTTTCAAATGCTGAAAGTTGTCTTGTAACTTGAAAAACTGTTTTTGTTTTTTTAGAAGGTTTTTTAGCGGGTTCAATGCGAATAGCACTTTCAATATCTTTCGGAGGCTCAATTTTTTCTAATTTTTCAATGGATTGGAAACCGCCGCCACAAGATAAAAAGAGAAAAAGAACACCAATGCTTATAAAAAGCTTACATTTTCCATCGATCATGAATCCAAAACCATTGTTCCGGGTGACATCGCACCATCTGTTCCACAACATCCGTATACCTCTGAGTATTATAATATATATTTTCTTTACGGGTGCCAACCTTTTTGTATGAAACAGCCGGATCCACATGAACAACCATTTCCCCTAAGTCACTTCTATAGGTATAAACCGGAACCACAATCGCCTCTGAACGTTCCAGTAAATACGCTAACCCTTGGGTGGTTAAGGCGGGCTTTTTAAAAAAATCAACCAAAATTCCAGATCCTCTGCGTTGATCAAAAATAACACCTACGATTTGATTTTTTTTGAAGAGATCTAAGATGTGCCAATTTGAATTTTCAGGACCCATTAAACTCACTCCTGTTTTCTGACGTTGACTCGAAATAATATGCTCAAATAATTTACTTTTCATCGGGCGCACAATAATATGTAAAGGCAGGTTAAACAATGGAGCCACTCCCGCCATCCATTCAAAATTACCAAGGTGCGCCGTTAAAAGAATAACTCCTTTATTTTCTTTAAGAGCCTCTAGCAAGACAGAAAGATTTTCCATCTGAGTTCGTTTTTGAATAGTTTCAAGTGAGAGCGTTCGCCATTGAATAAATTCAATGAGTAAATACACATAATGAAGTAGATTTTGTTTTAAAAGATGCTGAATTTCTTCTTTTGTTTTTTCCTGACCATAAGCAATGGTTAAAGTCCGTTGAACCACATTGATTCGAAAGGGAATGATCCAATACCAAACAAACACAATCCCTCTGGCTAAAAATTTTAAAAAAGATTTAGGTAGAAAATTTAAAAATACGCTCAGTCCATCACATACCCACAAAGCACATCGGTACATCATATGGCATTTAATACATCAGCAATCTGATGGGGTGAAGTAAATTGTAAGTCAACGGAAAGAGAATACAGGGGGAGATTCTTCGCTTTGCTCAGAATGACAGAGGTGGGGATAAATCCTAAAATTCGCACAGCATCTTTTTCTGTTGTTAAAATTAAATCTGCTTTTTTCTCCTGCGCTTTAGCTAAAATTCGTTCTATATCTTTTATGGTATAGGCACGATGGTCTAAATACCGTTTAAATCCAACAACATCTGCTTTTAAATCTCGGATGACTTTTTGAAAGGAAGTAGGATTTCCAATCCCTGCAAAAGCAAATACTTTTTTTCCGGAAAGTGCTTCAATAGGCAGGCTATCTTGAGAAACCATGTGCTTTAACCCCACAGGACGGTAATTAGCTTCTAAAATAGGAGCTGAGGGATTAAAATATTTTAATCTTTTTTTAATATTTTCTTTTTGAATAGGATTAATTTGATGAGTTCGGGTTAAAATTAAACAATCGGCCCTTCTTAAATATGAAAGAGGTTCACGAAATAATCCATAGGGAAGTAAATGAGCAGAATATTTAAAAGAAGTTGCATCGATCGTTACAAAATCAAAATCGCGATGAAGTTTTGTATGTTGAAATCCATCATCCAGTAAAAATACATCCACCGCATGGCGTTTTAAGGCTTCTTGGGCTGACTGAAGGCGCTTGGCTCCGACATAAATGGGAATACCTTCTAATTTTGAAGCCATAAGATAGGGTTCATCCCCGGCTTCTTGGGCAGACAAATGCACTTTTTCTCCATCGGAAACACAGTCCCAGGATTTTTTACTTCTTCGCTTATAACCACGACTCAAGATTACTACTTTTTTCCCTCGCTCCTGAAGAGCTTTTCCCAAATAAAGCGTGAGAGGGGTTTTCCCAGTACCTCCAACAGTAATATTTCCAATGGAGATGACTTTGGCAGGTACTTTTTTACGTCTAAAAATCCCCAGGCGATAGAGTGCATGGCGAAGGTGCACTCCCACACCATAGCCTAAAGAGGCCAGCCAGAGGAGAGGAGAGGAAATATAATGAAGTAATCTAAATAAGGAGGGATATCCATCAATTCCTCGAGACACGCTACTGTTATCTAACTCCTTTAAAATTTTCTCCGCCACCCTTTGACTCGCCCCACGTTCCCCAAGTTTTGTTTTCACCTGTAATAATTCCTGAGAGGTCTTTTCACAAAGTACCGGATCCCCAAGATAGCGAAACACTTGAGAAGCAATATTTTCTCCGGTTACCTCGGACTGAAGAAGCTCCGGCACTACTTTCTTGCCTAAAATAATATTGGGCATTCCAAAAAACTCTAAATGTCGAATGATCAACCGCCCCAGATAATAAGACAGTGCACTTAACTTATAAATAATAACCATGGGCTTTCCCAAAATAGCTGTTTCCAATGTTGCAGTTCCAGAACAACTCACCACCACATCACACCGTGAAACCACATCATATAAAGAACTCCCTGTAACTATATCTATAGGAACATTATATTTTTTTACTTCTACCGCCATGTCTTCTGCCTTGAGGGTAGGCGCTACGGGTAATAAAAATTGAACCTGTGGATAACGATCATACATCAACCGTGCAGCCTCTAACATTGGTTTTAATAAATATTGAATCTCATTGTGTCGAGACCCGGGAAGAAGGCCAATGGTTTTTCGGGGATCAGGTCGGGGGATGACTGTAGTATGAACTACCTCTAATAACGGATGCCCAACAAAATCTACTTCCACTCCATATTTTTTATAAAAATCGACTTCAAAGGGAAAAACCACAAACATTCGATTGATCCACTTTCGGATAGAATAAACACGATATCGCCTCCATGCCCACACTTGAGGACTAATATAATAAAAAATAGGGATAGAAAGACGATGTAATTTTTTGGCCAATCGCAAATTAAAA
>Ga0156294_1053_pt1 | contig 1627 bp, 2 predicted proteins | sample RifCSPlowO2_12_FD_107942 | JGI IMG/M metagenome (GOLD analysis project Ga0156294, IMG submission 107942) | Deltaproteobacteria bacterium RIFCSPLOWO2_12_FULL_38_8
TAAATACCTCAACCATCATACCCTCTAAGAGTTTCATCACATCTTCTTGGTCAATAAACGACATTTCAATATCGACTTGGGTAAATTCCGGCTGACGATCCGCTCTTAAATCTTCATCTCGGAAACAGCGCACAATTTGAAAATAACGTTCAAATCCGGCTACCATAAAAATTTGTTTAAAAAGTTGTGGCGATTGAGGCAGTGCAAAAAAATGTCCTGGATAGAGACGACTGGGCACCACATAATCTCTCGCTCCTTCGGGAGTACTTTTAATAAGAAAAGGAGTTTCTAATTCTAAAAATTTTTCTTTGGATAAATACTGACGAATAACATGCGCCACCTCATGGCGGAGAACAAAGTTTTTTTGAAGGAGGGGGCGACGAAGATCCAAATATCGATACTGAAGACGTATATTCTCTCCTACTTCGGCCTCATCTTCAATCATAAAGGGAAGCGGCTTAGAAGAACTTAAAATTTCAAATTCGGTAACCTCAATCTCAATATCTCCGGTTTTCATTTTTGGATTTTTCATTCCTTCGGGACGTGCCTCCACTTTTCCCTTTACAGAAATGACATATTCGGATCGAAGTTGCTCGGCTTCTTTGTGAAGCTTACTATTTATTTTTGGATTAAATACAACCTGCGTAATACCGGTACGATCCCGAAGATCAACAAAAATTACTCCTCCATGGTCTCTGCGTCGCTGCACCCAGCCTGAAAGAATAACTTCTTGCCCACTATTTTTTTGGGTCAGCTCCCCGCAACTATGACTTCTTCTTAAATTCATCTAGGATCTCCCCAAACGGAATCGTTTTTTGTTCTTTCGTACTCATGTTTCGAAGAATAGCTTCTCCTTTATTCATTTCATCTTCCCCAATGATTAAAACACATTGGGAATTCATACGATCGGCTTTTTTCATCTGTGCTTTTAAAGAACTATCATCATAATCAATCTCGCATTTGATGCCCTTTAAACGCAATTTATGAATAAGCCCATACGAAAACGCTTGTGCCTTTGGCCCCAAAGCTGCCACAAAAACATTGACCCCATATTTTGGTTGAGTCTCATTCTCTAATACCAACAGGAGACGCTCTATCCCTCCTGCATAACCAAATGCAGGCGTATCTTTTCCCCCTAACTCTTTCACAAGTCCATCGTATCGGCCTCCCCCACCCAATGCATTTTGTGCACCTAGGTCTCCCGATACAATTTCAAATGTCGTTCTCACATAATAATCCAATCCCCGCACAATATTGGGATTTAGAATAAAGGGTGTATTCAATTGATTAAGTGCTGTCTTTACCCCTTCAAAATGGGCTTTACATGGCTCGCATAGATGATCCACCATCCTGGGAAGGGTTGTTTGAGCAATTTTTTGACATCCTTCATTTTTGCAATCAAACGTACGCAATGGATTTTTTTCAAGACGGTTTTGGCAATCTGCGCACAAAGCCGATTTTTGCCCCCGAAGTTCTTTAAGTAACTGCTCCCGATATTTAGGCCGACACTCATGACAGCCAAGAGAATTTAACTGAATTTCAAATTTTTTAACTCCCAGTTCCCGATAAAGATGCATCATCATAAAAATGATTTCTGCATCAATACGATAAGAGGCCGATCCAAATA